>OLRP01000209.1_pt1 | contig 50869 bp, 41 predicted proteins | sample 1672401 | NCBI WGS metagenome assembly OLRP01 (sample SAMEA3136682, study PRJEB25190) | human gut metagenome | reverse complement strand
TGCAGATTGTACTTTCCTGCGTTTTAAGCAGTAATCTGAAAAAGGAAACGCTGGTAGAAAGAATAAGGTATCAGGGATAGCAAGATAACATTGTGTCCAAACGTAAGATACCCCGGAATCGTAAGGTTTCCGGGGTTTTTCTGTATGGAGAAAAGTTTTGGAATTTTCTGTTTCTTATCGTGAAGATCTGTACTATAATAGACTGGAAAAAATAAGCAGGAGAACTTAGAAATGATGAATCTAAAAACAGATTATAAAAGTATCATCAAAGAGACAAGTATATTAACGGTTGGGGTAGCCATTATTGCCGCCGCGGTTTATTTCTTTCTTGTACCGAGCCATGCTTCTGTGAGCAGCATATCAGGTCTTGGTATTGTGCTTTCGAATTTTATTCCTCTACCGTTGTCGGCGATTACGATGATTTTGAATGTGGTCTTGCTGATTATCGGATTTTTCACCTGTGGGAGAGAGTTTGGGGTGAAAACAGTATATACCAGTGTGATGCTCCCACTGTTTCTGGGCGTGTTTGAGAGGATTTTTCCGGATTTCGGCTCGATGACGAACAGCCAGGAGCTGGATGTGCTGTGCTATATTCTGGTAGTCAGTGTGGGACTGAGTATATTATTTAATCGCAATGCATCTTCCGGCGGATTGGATATTGTGGCGAAGATTATGAACAAATATCTGCACATGGATCTGGGAAAAGCGATGTCGTTGTCCGGGATGTGTGTGGCGCTGTCGGCGGCACTTGTGTACGATAAAAAGACAGTGGTATTGAGCTTGCTTGGAACATATTTTAACGGGTTGGTGCTGGATCATTTTATTTTTGATCATAATATCAAGCGGAGAGTTTGTATCATTACGAAAAAAGAAGAGGAACTGCGCCAGTTTATCATTCATGATCTGCACAGTGGTGCGACGATCTATGAGTCGATTGGAGCCTATAATATGGAAAAAAGAAACGAGATTATTACGATTGTAGATAAAGGCGAGTACCAGAAACTGATGAACTACATGAACCGTGAAGATCCGAAGGCATTTATTACGGTATATACGGTGTCGGATATGAGGTATCAACCGAAAAAGTGATGAAAGAAAAGAATCGTCAAAAAGTTTACAAAGCAAAACGGATGGTCTAATATGGAACTATACGAAAATCTATAAAAAATAAGCTGGAAAGGAAGCAACGGACAACGTAAAGATAAAAGGGAAAGAAATTGTAAAAAAAGGTTTTGCAGAAATTGGTGAGGAAACTAGAGCGTTTTATGCAAACTGTGGAGTGTCATCATGTATACCTGGGAATAAACAAAGCGGAATGAAGGAAGAACCGGAAGAAAATACGAAGAAGAGAGGAAATATGAAAATGAAAACAGAACTGCAAAAACAGTTATTTGCATTGCAGGATCCTGGATATCGGGAATTTCATGCCAGACTGATTCCGGGAATTCCGAAAGAAGATATTATTGGAATCCGTACGCCGGTGTTGCGGAAGTTCGCCGGGGGATTTGCCAGAGATCACAGCCAGGAAGCCGAGGCGTTTTTAAAAGAACTGCCACATCGCTATTATGAAGAAAACAATCTGCATATGCTGCTGGTAACAAAGATCAAAGATTACCCGGAATGTCTGCGGAAAGTGAAGGAGTTTCTTCCATATATAAATAACTGGGCAACGTGCGATCTGCCGGCACCGAAATGCTTCGAAAAACACCGGGAGGAATTACTTCCGGTGATTCGGGAGTGGGTGACTTCCACAGACACCTACACGATCCGGTATGGAATCGGGCTGTTGATGCGGCTGTATATGGACGATATGTACAGACCGGAATATGCCGATCTGGTTGCAAGGGTACGGTCGGAAGAATATTATGTAAACATGATGATTGCCTGGTATTTTGCGACAGCGCTTGCGAAGCAGTGGGATACGGTGATTCCATATCTGGAAGAACGGAAACTGGATCGCTGGGTGCATCAGAAGACGATTCAGAAAGCGGTGGAGAGCTTTCGAATCACACCGGAGCAGAAAGTATATTTGAAGAGTTTACGTTATCCAAGGAAATAAAAACAGGAAGAATATCGAAAAGTATCAAAACACATAGAAAGTTACAGGAACAAAGAGAGAAATATAACTGGAAGATGCGGAAGCGGTACATAGAGATAACTGTAGAATAGCAAAACAGTGATGTAAAATAACAGAATCCGCTAAATAATAACAGAGCAGATTCATATGAAAGGAAGCGAAACAATGTCAACATCTATGACAAAGGGGAACCCGTTAAAACTGATGCTTCAGTTTGCACTTCCCCTTTTAATCGGAAATTTATTGCAACAGACGTATAATATTATAGATGCGGCGATCGTAGGACAGATTCTTGGGGCGAAAGCGTTGGCAAGTGTGGGAGCAAGCAGCAGTGTACAGTTTCTGGTTCTGGGATTCTGTATGGGATGCTGTACCGGATTCGGTGTACCGGTTGCCAAGTACTTTGGGGCAGACAAGATGGATACGATGAGAAATTATGTATTTAACGGTGCGGTACTGACTGGGGGAATCGGTGTGACAGTGACGGTTCTTTGTTCTGTATTCTGTCCACAGATCCTGCATCTGCTGTCAGTTCCCGAGGATATCTTCCGTGGAGCCTATCACTATCTGCTGATTATTTTTCTGGGAATTCCATTTACCTTATTATACAATTATTTATCCAGTATTCTCCGTTCTCTGGGAGACAGCCGGACACCCTTTCTCTTTCTGGCATTTTCAGCGATATTGAATATCTTTCTTGATCTGTTCTGTATCGTGGTACTGAAATGGGGATGTGCGGGAGCTGCCGCTGCGACAATTACAGCACAGGCGATCAGTGGCATACTGTGTCTTGTTTTTATTGGAAGAAAGATGGATGTACTGCATCTGACAAAAGAAAACAGAATGGTAAATATAACTGCGGTAAAAGAACTTCTGGCGATGGGGCTTCCTACCGGACTGCAGTTTTCCATCACTGCAATTGGCAGTATGGTAATGCAGTCGGCAAATAACGGACTGGGAAGTGTGTGTGTTTCCGGATTTACCGCGGGCATGAGAATCAAACAGTTTGCGATGTGCCCGTTTGATGCAATTGCTACTTCGGCATCTGTATTTTGCAGCCAGAATATGGGCGCAAGGCAGCCGGAACGGATCAAGAAGGGACTGCGGCAGGGAGTCGCGATTGCAACGATATATGGTCTGCTGATTGGGCTGGTGCTGATCTTCGGAGGACGCACGCTGTCGATGATCTTTGTGAAAAAATCAGCAGCTGATGTCTTGGATGCATCAGGAAAATATCTGCGGTGTCTTGGATATTTCTTCTGGAGTCTCGGTATCCTGAATGTGAGCCGTATGGTGACACAGGGACTTGGATATTCAGGAAGAGCAGTACTTTCCGGTGTGACGGAGATGCTGGCAAGAACGATTGTCAGTCTGGGATTTGTCGGAGCCCTGGGGTATACGGCAATCTGCTTCGCGGATCAGGCGGCATGGATCGCAGCATGCTGTTACATAGCACCGACCTGCCTGCACTGTGTCAAAAAGGTGACGGGGATACTGGAAGGTAACGGCAACCGATAAAAAGAGCGAGAAGATAAAAGCAATATTTAGTTATAGAAATAGCCTATAGCTGGATATTGCTTTTTTCTATTAGACAAAGTCAGGAAAATTGTATATGATAATAAAAACATAAAAACATAGCGAAATAATAGGATTATAAAAACAACGAATATAGGTATGATTCAGCAGATCATCTTCTGCGAAGGTACTGAACAGTTACGAAGATATTAAAAAAGAAAGAAGATGACAGAATGAAACAGATTTTGTGTTTTGGAGATTCGAACACCTGGGGATATGACGGAGAGAGCGGGGAGCGGCTGCCATTTAAAGTACGGTGGACAGGAAGATTGCAGAAGGCTTATGAAGGAAAAGATGTCCGTATTATCGAGGAAGGACTCTGCGGAAGAACGACAGTGTTTGAAGATCCGTTCCGGCAGGGACGGAGAGGCACAGCACTGTTGCCGACATTACTGGAAACACATCATCCGGTGAATCTGGTGGTGCTTATGCTGGGGACCAATGATTGCAAAACGATCTTTGGTGCATCGGCAGAAGTGGTCGGAAGAGGAATCCAGTGTCTGTTGGATCAGATTCAGACCTTTGCACCTCAGGCAGATGTTCTGCTGATCTCACCGATTTATCTCGGAGAAAAAGTATGGCAGGAGGGATATGATCAGGACTTTTCGCCACAGTCGGTGACGGTGTCGAAGGAACTGGAAACAGTATATGAACGAATCGCTGCAGAAAGACAGATCGGATATTTGCGGGCTTCTGATTATGTGCAGTGCAGCGAGGCAGATCAGGAACATCTGAATGCACAGGGATATCAGATCTTCGCACAGGCAGTGTATGAAAAAACCGAGCGGATGCTGTGGAAGAGAAGTGGCTGGAGACAGGTGGTGTAGAAAGTGGAAAACGGCAGGTAATCCGTGGTCAATCATGAAAACCAGGTGAACCATGATGTATGAGTTCTGGCTGATTCCGAAACGTGATAGTCATAAGTACAGTTACAATTTGTAAACTTTGAAAGATGAGTGGTATGAAAGGCATAAACTAAAAGCAGATATGAACAGAAAGTTCCAGAGTTGAAATGGGTGTAAAAGCAGATTTCAACCCTGAAACTTTCTATTGATATCTGTATTTGTTTCAGTGGAATATTCTGTCAGCGGACAAAAATATTTTTGCAGATCGTCGTATTTCTCAGACCGTTGTCCTTTCCTGCGCAGAATTTAAAACTTTTGCTGCAAAATTACGAGGCGCCTCGGAAATAATATTGTGAGTCAGATATGCCATGTGCTCCGGAGTATCGTTGGAATCACCGGTGAGCCAGCATTTGATCATCCCCACGCAGCCGTTGATGCAGAAAGCGTAGGCGTATTTGATGTCGTTGACATTCTGTGGGAACATCGTAAAAAGTTCCGGCAAAACAGCGTCCTCGACCAGTTTTTCAATCTTTTCCACAAAAGCCATATCGCCGTTCGGTCCCATCAGTGCCGCACAGATATCCTTGTTGGCAGCCAGAATCCGAAACAGCTGGATGGCAAAAGAATACCCTTCTTCTTTCATTCCCGGATCCAGCGGATGCTCTTTGATGGCTTCCAGAATATCTTCCATCAGTTCGCCCTCTATGCTCTGAAGCATCTGGTAAATGTCTGTGTAATGCAGATAAAAAGTGGAACGGTTGATATCAATCTCATCCACCAGTTCTTTTACCGTGATTTCTTTAATATTTTTCTGCTGCATCAGTCTGGCAAGACCGGCGCGAAGCTGTGCACGGGTTTTTCGCACCCGGCGATCCATTTTTTCTCCTTTTTTCGTTTCCATAAAAATCCCCCTTTTATTGCATCTCCCGTATTTTCTCAAAGAGTTTTTTCAGGTCGAGAAAACTTCCCGGGAAGATTTAAAATCATATCTGAAGAAAATATAAACAAAAATTCCTGAAATTTATTAGAAATTTTTAAGAATTTCAAATAGACATATGCAATATAAAATGTCCAGTAATAAACGATTGAAAAGAAATGTGATGCTTGTATCTCTTATCTTTCTTTAGTATAATACATTCCGAAAAGAAAATCAACATATTGTCGACTAATAGCTTTTTAATCTATTAATAGAATAAAAAGTGAATAATAGAATATACATCTATTAATAGAAAAAGTCGACAAATACATCAAAAAGGAAGGGATACAATGCTAAAACAAGAGTGGAAAAGTTTATTTCACAACAAGATTTTGCTTTTAGTAGTCATCGTAATTGCGCTGATCCCTGCGATTTACGCGGGGCTTTTCCTGGCATCCATGTGGGATCCCTACGGAAATGTGGATAAACTTCCAGTAGCCATCGTCAATGAAGATGAGCCAGCCGAGTACGGAGATACTACACTGACAGTTGGAGATCAACTGGTGGATAATCTGAAAGAAAATGATTCACTGGCATTCAACTTTGTAGACGCAGATGTGGCAAAGGAAGGTCTGAAAAATGGTACTTATTACATGGTAATTACCATTCCGAAGGATTTCTCTGCCAATGCGGCAACGGTCATGGATGATCAACCGGAAAAAATGATCCTGAATTATGAGACGAATCCGGGAACCAATTACATTGCTTCTAAGTTAAGTGAAACGGCTCTTGGCAAGATTAAAACAAGCATCCGTGAGGAAGTAACCAAAACCTATGCGGAAGCTATTTTTGATCAGATTGGAACCGCCGGAGACGGTATGCAGGAAGCAGCCGACGGGGCAAAAGAGATCAAAGACGGTATGGACGATGCATCTGATGGTAATAAGAAAATCACAGATAACCTGAAAGTTCTGGCAGACAGTACCCTGACTTTCAAAGAGGGATCTGAGGAACTGACCGAAGGACTGAAATCATATACCGACGGTGTTGCACAGGTCAATGACGGAGCAAAACAGCTGGATGACGGTGTCAGCACACTGACCGCAAGTCTTCCGACACTGACTAACGGTGTGGATCGGCTGAACTCCGGTGTGAAAGAATACACCGATGGCGTAGCAACCCTGAACAGCAACTCCGAGGCACTGAATTCCGGAAGTAAACAGCTGGCAGAGGGAAGTGAGCAGCTGAAAGAAGGAGCCGCAACCCTGAACAGTGGAACACAGACCTATGTAGCCGGTGTGAATCAGTTGTCCGGCGGTCTGCTTGGTGTCAATGGCGCCAACGGATATATTACCGGTGTGAATTCTCTGACCACAGGACTTCTGGGAAGTGATCAGAGTGCAGGTTATATCGACGGTGTGGAACAGTTGGCGACAGGAGCAAAACAACTGTCCGGTCTGACCGGTATCGGTCAGGTATATGCCGGAATCGTGAATCTGAACAATGCAGTATCCGGAGTTAACACAGAAGGAACACTGCAGAATGGAACCGCCGCTTTAAAAGCAGGTATCAAACAGATTCAGGATCAGGTATCTGCCTTACAGAATACCACCAGTGCAGAAGGCTTAAAGAAGCTGAGCGCAGGACTTTCCAGTGCAAAAACAGGTATGGAAAATGCAAGTGCAGCATCCACAAAAGCGGCTGAGATTTCCGGTCAGGTGGAAAGTAGCATCGAAGCATTGCCTGGACAGTTATCTACTGCATTGGGAAGTTACATGGATGTGGTAAATGCAGCTGTTGCAGATGGAAACAGTAAAATCGCAAAAGCGAACGAACAGATTACAGCTGCAAATGATAAACTGAAAAATGTACAGTCTGTAGCGGATCAGCTGACAGCACTCAGTGCAAAAGCAGCAGAAGACGGAACCGTACAGGTACCCGTAGAGACATTAAAGAGTCTGGCAAATACATTAAGCAGTGCACAGGGCGGTGCAAGTACCGTGGATTCTGTAAGCGCAGATACCTACACTGCAAAAGCAGCAGCAGTCACAAAAGGAATTAACGATCAGCTGAGTGCAAGCCAGACATCACTGAACACTGCAAAAGCCGGACTGGAAAAAATTGCTTCCGGACTGAATGACGGAGCAAAACAGCTTGCAGACGGAGCTTCTGCAATCCCATCTGATATCCCGTCGAAGCCGGTGCAGGCACTTTCCGACGGACTGGCTCAGGTATATGCAGGAGCCACAAAGGTAGATACCGGTGTCGGTCAGGTGGCAGCAGGTCTGACACAGCTGCAAACTTCTACAGCATCTTTCCCGGCAGCAGCCAAGGGTGTTGCAGCACTGAATGCAGGATTTGAAAAACTGACAGCAAATGATGCGACACTGAAAGCCGGAGCAACACAGCTGCAGCAGGCAGGAACTACCGTAGTAGCCGGAGCAACACAGCTTCTTGCAAATGGTTCAGCCCTGACAGCCGGAACTGCACAGGCAGCAGCCGGAACCGAAACTCTGGCAGCCGGTGCTCAGACATTAACTACCGGCCTTGCAACATATACCGCCGGTGTATCTGCTCTGAACAGTAACAGCGCAGCACTGACAAGCGGAACACAGCAGCTTGCCGATGGTGCAAAGACGCTGGGAAGCGGAGCAACCACACTGGCAAATGGTACTTCTACCTTATATAATGGAACAAAAACTTTAGTAGCAAATAATAACACCTTAAACAGCGGTGCCGCACAGCTTACCGATGGCGCCGGTCAGATCCGGGATGGATCCAGTCAGTTATATGACGGTTCCAAAGAGCTGGGTGATGGATTAAAGAAACTGGACGATGGTTCCGATACCCTCCAGAGCAGTCTGGCAGACGGAGCCGAAACCGTAAAAGAAAATAAAGCAGAAGATGTGAACTATGAGATGATCGCAGCTCCTGTAGATGATGATGAAGCAAAAATGACAGAAGTACCAAACAATGGCCATGCGATGGCACCGTACATGATGTCCGTAGGTCTGTGGGTTGGAGCACTTGCCTTCTGTCTGATGTATCCGCTGACAAAATACAACGGAAAATTAAAATCCGGATTCGCGTGGTGGGGAAGCAAGGCTTCTGTATTATATCCACTGGCGCTTCTGCAGGGTGTACTGGTAATCTTCCTGCTTCATGTATTTGACGGATTTACACCGGCCCAGATGGGTAAGGCAGTGGCATTTGCCTGCCTGACTTCCGTGGCATTTACCTCGATCATGTACTTCTTCAATATCAGCCTTGGTAAAGTAGGAAGCTTCCTGATGCTGGTATTCATGGTTATCCAGCTGGCAGGTTCCGCCGGAACCTATCCGATACAGCTTTCACCGGCATTCGTATCGAAGATTCATGCATGGGTACCGTTCACCTACTCTGTAGATGCTTTCCGAAGCGTCATCTGCGCAGGAGAAAGCATCCGGACACCAGTCATTGTTATGTGTGTGATCACGATCGTATTTACGATCCTGACCGTCATCGAATTCCAGTTCCGCACCAGACGGATCAAAGCAGGAAAACCGATTTTCCATGATTTCCTGGAAGAAAAAGGACTGGCATAAGAGAACAGTTACATAAGGAACAATAAAAAAACAGTTGTTACCGAAATCTCTATATGAGATTCGGTAGCAACTGTTTTTTGAACTGCACACTCGAATCCGTATCCTGCGTGAATGATACAGTTATTTACGAAACGATGTACTAGATTGTGAAAGTGCTGAACAGTTACGACAGAAAAAAGGACATACAGGAGGAAGAATATGTTAAAATTAGTGACTTTTAATATACGATGTGATTATGACCAGGATGGAGCCAACAGTTTTCGGTTCCGCAAACCTGTGATCTTAAAGAAACTTACCGAAGAGAAACCGGATGTGATCTGCTTTCAGGAAGTGCTTCCCCATGTGGCAGCATGGCTGAAAGAGAACCTGACGGAATATACCGTGATCGGCTGTGGAAGAAGCGAAACACTCGAAGATGAACAGATGACTGTAGCTTTCCGTACGAAACGTCTGAACCTGATCAATATGGAAACGTTCTGGTTGTCTCCGACACCGTATGTGCCGGCAAGCAGATACGAGGAACAGTCCATCTGTCCGCGTGTGTGCACGGAAGTGGTACTGGAAGATCTTCAGGAGAAGAAAGTCTTCCGTCTATGTGATATCCACCTGGATCATCTCGGCGTGCAGGCGAGAACCCTGGGACTGTCTCAGATCCTAAAGAAGATGGATGATGCCGTTTTATTCGCCAACGCACCGGTGATCCTTGCGGGTGACTTTAACGCAGAGCCGGACGGAGAAGAATTTGCTGTGATGAGAGAACGGACAGATTATGTCAACTGTACGGAGGGCATTGGCATTACCTATCATGGATTTGAACCAGAAGATGAACCGGAACGGATCGATTATATTTATATCAAAAAAGCAAAAGAAGGTTATGCAGGACTTACCTGCCGCAGTGTAAAAAAATGGGAAGACCGCGACAAAGAAGTATGGCTTTCCGACCATTATCCGGTTTGTGCGGAACTTGAGTGGATAAATCTATAAAGAATACTGGACATTTTTCAGAGTGTAGATTTTTCCACTGGTGCCGGAAGAAATGTCCATTGTGAGAAAAACAGCTGCTTCGTATAATAGCCTCATCAAATAAATGAAGGAGGAAATCTATGAAAGCAGCAAGTGTTGAAAAGGCTAAAAAATATAAGCCGAAAAAACAGCCGCTGAAGAAACGACTGGTACGTTACTGGCCGTTGTATGTGATGCTGATTCCATGTATCATCTACTATGCACTGATCTGCTATGTGCCGATGGCGGGTTCTGTTCTTGCATTTAAGGATTATTCCTTTAAGAAAGGAATCTGGGGAAGCCCATGGATCGGTCTGAAATATTTCAAGACCTTCTTTTCCAGCTATGATGCACCGCGACTGATTAAGAATACACTGACAGTCGGTGTGATCAAATGTATCCTGGAATTTCCATTCGCTATCATACTTGCCCTTTTGCTGAATGAACTTCGCAGCATGAAGTTTAAGAAGATCTCGCAGACCATCACATATCTGCCGCATTTTCTCTCTTCTGTTATTATCGTAACTATGCTGCAGAGAATTCTGGCACCAAACACCGGTGTTCTGAATCAGACAATCGCAGCACTGGGCGGAGATGGAAGTACATTCTTCCTGATGGAAGCAAAATATTTCTTCAGAATCCTGTTTTCCATGGATCTGTGGAGAAATATCGGATGGGATTCCATCATGTATCTGGCAGCAATCAGTTCCGTAGACCTGGCATTGTACGAGGCAGCAGAGATGGACGGATGCGGAAAACTGGGAAAAATGTGGCATATCACACTGCCGGGTATCCGGGGAACGATCGGTCTTCTGTTTATCATGGGAGTTGGCGGACTGCTTTCTTCCGGTGTAGAACAGATCTGGCTGTTACGTACACCTGGTAACATGTCTCTGGCGGATACCCTTGATGTATACGTTCTGCGTATCGGTATTCAGGGAGGACAGTTTGGATATGCAACGGCGATCGGTCTGATCCAGGGTCTGGTAGGACTGGTGCTTGTAGTAGTCTGCAACCGGATCTGTAAGAAGATCACGGAAGTCGGACTGTGGTAACAAAGGAATAAAAAAGGAACCTGAGAATTCAACGAAGTGGAGGAAACTACATGAAAAAGAAAATGGTAAAACGCCTGATGGCAGCTTCCGTGGCAGGAACACTGGCAGTGACCATGTTTGCAGGATGCGGCGGCTCATCTGACAGCAAAGACAGCAGTGCAAAAACAGAAGATACCAGTGAAGATAACTCTGACAAACCGGATACCTGGATCGCTGACCGGACCATCACCGTACAGGCATACGTAGATGATATCGGAAATACGCTTCCAAAAGATTTTAACAACACCGAAACCATGAAAAAGATCACAGAACTGACCGGTATCAAACTGGATGTAAAATATACACCGGGTGACAGTGATGCAAAAGTTCTGGCTTCGCAGCTGGCTTCCGGAACCATCCCGGATGTTATCGTATCTTACCTGGATAACTCCACAAGACCGGAGTTCCCGCTGCTGTACAAAGCAGCAAAAGACGGAATGTTCGCAGATGTATCTGAATACATGAAAAACAGCGAAGTATATTCCAAATATTATGAAGACGATTATCTGCCGGACGATACAAAGAACAACATTGTATTCCGTGATGACCTGGATGGTGTATATCTGTGGCAGATGAATATCGATGAAATTGACCGTTCTCTGGAATATGATGCGGATGAGGAATATGTAGGCGGTATGTATATTCAGAAAGCAATCGCAGATGATCTGGGTATTGATACCACAGCAATCAACACACAGGAAGACTTTTATGATCTGCTGGTTAAGATCAAAGAAGGCGGTTATACCGATGACAACGGAAATGCTGTCTATCCCTTGGGACCGAAATACTGGGGCGGATCTGTTGATGCTCTGAAATATATCGCAACCGGTTATGACTGGGGTGTAAGCGATGACTACAACCTGGATGAAAACGGCGATGTAAAGCATATCGCAGAAACCGATCATGTATATGATGAAATCAATTTTGTCAGAAAACTTCTGGATGAAGATCTGATGAACCCGGAATTCTTCACCATGGACTCTACCCGTGCAGAAGAAGTATCCAAAAACCACAACTCAGCAATTATCGCTGACGTACATAATTACGAAGAGATTATTTACTCCAATGATGACTGGATCCCGTTAGGACCGTTGAACGATATTGCTGATGACAACAAGGAAGTTGTACATGGAAAGAGCGGTCGTGGATGTATGGCAATCTCCGCAGATGCAGAGAATCCGGAAGAAATCTTCCAGTTCTTTGACTGGCTTTCTACAAAAGAAGGACAGATTATCGCACAGTATGGTGCGGAAGGCGTATCCTACACAATGGAAGACGGCTACCCAAGACTGACAGATGAAGTTGCAGAAAAACTGAATGATGGAGATACAGATTATCTGATCAACACCATCGGTGCGGGATTCGGTGGATCCGGAAACTACTTCTTTGAGTTTGTTCTGACAAACAAAAACAACAAAGATAACTTTGGTGAGTCCCGTCCGGGAGCATCTTCCGGTAACTCTACTTTTGCAAGAAGTGTACAGATCGCAGAAGATTACCCGGTAGAAAAGAAACTGGTTCCGGGGCTGGATGCAACAGCTTATATGTCCGCGGACGAACTTGCGGATGTAAAGACACAGATGGATCTGCTTGACTGGGATGAGACATTCGTACAGGCCTGCTTCGCAAAATCGGATGATGAAGTAAAAACAATCATCGAATCTTTCTGCGATCAGCTGAAGGCAGCAGGGATCGATCGTTTTGAGAAATACGTAAAAGATGTATACGAAGAGGATCCGGACTCTGTATCTTTCTACGACTAAGACAAAGAGATCCTGCCTGCCCCGGTGGCAGGCAGGGGAATGAAAAGCGGGTAAGTTACACTTACAGAAAGGATTGGGTACGCAATGCACAAAAGAAAGATAAAAGTTAATCCGATGGATCAGGCACTTCAGATTCTGATCTATCTGATCATTATTGCACTCTGTCTGATCATTCTGCTCCCCTGCCTGAACGTAGTGGCGCTGGCATTCAACGACGGAGCGGATGCAGCGAGGGGTGGCGTATGGTTCTGGCCGAGACAGTTCACCATGGATAACTTCAAAGAAGTATTCAAAGACGGAAGTATTACCACAGCTTATGTGATCACGATCGCAAGAACTGTAATCGGAACGTTTTTAAGCTTAATGGTAACTACTCTGGCAGGTTATGCACTGAAACAGGAAGATCTGCCGGGAAGAAAGATCCTCACCATGCTGATCACATTTACCATGCTGTTCGGTGGTGGTATGATCCCTACCTATATTCAGTACAAAAACTTACACCTGTTAAACTCTTTCTGGGTTTACGTAGTTCCGAGTCTGGTGAGCGTTACCTATCTGTTGATGGTACGAACCTTCTTCGAAGGAATCCCGGACAGCCTGGAAGAGTCAGCCAAACTGGACGGCTGCGGATTCTTCCAGACTTACCTGAAAATCATGCTTCCGTTAAGTAAACCGGTAATCGCCGTAGTTGGACTGTATACCGCAGTAAATCACTGGAACGACTGGTTTGCAGGAGCATTCTATGTCAACGACACCAAACTGTGGCCGGTACAGACTGTTCTGCAGCAGATGTTGACAAAAGCAATGAATTCACAGCAGGAAGTAACTTCTGTTGCACAGGCACTGGCGCATAATACCGTGTCTGTAACATCCGATTCTCTGAAGATGGCAGCAGTTGTTGTTACAACCGTTCCGATTCTCTGTGTATACCCGTTCGTGCAGAAATACTTTGCACAGGGCGCGATGATCGGTGCAGTGAAAGGTTAAGTAAAATATCAAAAGGTTCTTTGCCTCGTTCAGCATTTATATAGAGATGAATCTATGAGCGATGCGGGGAACCTTTTTCTGTGAAAAAAATAAGGTTGAAAATTACTGTTTCTGAGAAAAGTCAAAAAAGCAGATTTTATAGAGAAAAAGAGAAAAGTATAAAAAAATACACCACATGGTGCTGCAGAATCATGATACAATGAGCATTAGCGAGCGGGAATAAACGAAGTTTATTCATCGTGAGCGGCGAATGTCGGTCATGATAGCTGCGAAAGCAGCGTCAAGCACCGAAGGTGCGAATCATGATTAATGAATAAAACGGGCTGCGGAAGTGACAGAAAATCCGGGCACACGAGAGAGGGAGAAGGTATGAACGCGAAAAAGTGGGATGTTTATGTATACGGCGATGTCAACATTGATATCGTGATCCCGGGAGTGGAAAAATTTCCGGAACCGGGACAGGAAGACGAAGTTTCCGTGATGGAAACATTTGTCGGCGGCGGCGCCGCATTATTTACCCTGGGAGTCGGCAAGCTGGGACTTCACCCGGTCTTTCAGGGAGAGGTGGGAGATGACTGTTACGGCGAACTGATCCGGAACAAATTTCGGGAAAGCCATGTAGATGATTCTCTGCTTGTGATAAGTAAGGAGTTAAAAACGGGAATTTCACTGAGCTTTACTAATGAAAAAGACCGCTCTTTTCTGACCTATCGGGGGACCAACGAAAAGATCAGTATTGTCAATGTAGATGTAGCAAAAGTAAAAGAAGCCGCACATATCCACGTGACCGGCTATGCAGGTTCCATCAATCATAACGAATATCTGGAACTGTTAAAGAAGATCAAGGCAGAGACACAGGCAACGGTATCCTTTGATGTCGGCTGGGATTCCACCGGCGAGTGGAAACCGGAGATCCGGGATCTCTTCCCGTATATTGATGTGCTGTTTATGAATGAGACAGAAGCAGAACACTACGGAAGAAAAGAAAGTGCTGAGGAAGCTGCACGGGAATTTGCCCGGACTGCAGGTATGGCGGTTATCAAGATGGGCAAAAAAGGTTCCATCGCAGTAAAAGACGGCAGGTTGTATCAGGCCGCACCGTACATAGTGGAAGCCGTGGACACCACAGGAGCCGGAGATTCCTTTAATGCAGGATTTGTCTACGGATTCCTGAGAGGAAAATCCATGGAAGAATGCCTGAAATGCGGAAACGGATGCGGAGCACTCTCCGTAACCGCGCTGGGTGGCAATACCGGATTTCCGACAGAGGAGAAGCTGGAAACATTTATCAAAAATCAGGAAACTATAGAGAGAAACAAATAGAGACAACAAGGAGGAAAAGGTTATGAAAATTGCAGTTATCGGAGGAGCAGGTGTACGTACCGTAATTTTTATCAACGGACTTTTAAAAAGATATAAAAAGATTCACATTGACGAAGTCGTACTCTACGATATCCAGGAAGAAAAACAGAGAATCATTGAAAAGTTATGTAAACACGTAGTGGAGAGAAACCACGAAGAACTGAAAGTATGGGCGGTATCCGATCCGGTGGAAGCCATCACTGGAGCAGATTATATCGTAACCACATTGCGTGTCGGCGGAGACCATTCCCGTGTTGTAGATGAAACAATCGCTCTGGATCTTGGCGTGATCGGACAGGAGACAACCGGTGTCGGCGGATTCTCCATGGCAGTTCGTACCATTCCGGTTCTGATGGAATATTGTGAACTGATTAAAAAATATGCACCGGATGCATGGATCTTCAACTTTACCAATCCGTCCGGTCTGGTAACACAGGCACTGCGAAGCGCCGGATACGACAAGATTATCGGTATCTGTGATGCTCCAAGCAGCACCAAGTTCCGCATGGCACACGATCTGGGGGTGGAAGAAGACGATCTGTATGTAGAATTCTTCGGATTAAACCACCTGTCCTGGATCCGCAGCGTAAAGAAAAAAGGCGAGGAAATCTTACCGGAACTGCTGGCGGACGATGCATTTTTACAGGGGGTACAGGAATTCTCCATGTTTGATCCGGACCTGCTCCGTTCCATCGGATTCCTGCCGAACGAATATCTGTACTACTACTATCACAGAGAAAAAGCACTGGAAAATATCAAAAAATCAGGTGCAACCAGAGGAAAGACCATCGAGAATGTTAATATTCAGATGATGGACGAACTGAAGCATATGGATATCGACGCCGATCCGGAAGGCGCACTGCAGATCTTCCTGTATTATATGCAGGTTCGTGAGAACTCCTACATGAGCATCGAGTCCGGTCTGGCAAAACGTCCGCTGCTGGAAAAAGGCCAGCTGGAAGTACCGGACGGTATGGGATATGCAGGGGTTATGCTGGACTGCATCGAAGGTATGCAGAGTGAAAAAGGAAAATATCTGGTACTGTCCGTAGAAAATAACGGAAGCATCCCAGGACTGGCAGATGAAGATGTGATCGAGACTACCTGCCTGGTATCCAAAGACGGCATCCATCCGGTCAGAGTTGAAGAAGTACCGGAACATTGCTATCTGTTGATCCGTCTGATCAAAATGTACGAAAAACTGACCGTAGAGGCAGTCAAAAATCAGTCCAAAGAAACCGCTGTACAGGCGCTGATGTTACATCCGCTGGTAAATTCGTATTCGCTGGCAAAACAGCTGGTAGATAAATATGACGAGGTTTATGGAGGGATCTTTCACTGATATCTGAGTGATAAAATAATAAGACAATCAAGGTTTCCCCTGTATAACCGGGAAATTGTGTAAATATACAGGGGAAAAGTATGTGGGGTGTGGATAAGATGAAGATCCGATGGACGAATCAGGCAGAAGAACAGCAGGCAGAAGTTTTTTGGGAGAAAGGAAGGGCGACACCGGAAAACTTCCGGAAACTTGGGAAAAAACGGGGCGGTGACTGCCGGATCGTGGTAAAAAAAGAAGGATTTTCCGAAGAGGAATGGATACAGATGCTGTGCAATGGGGTATGCAGCCTGTACGATGGTGCATATCAGTTTTCCCGGAACGGGGTGAAGATGCTGGGAAAACAGAAAGTATACGAAAACAGGGATTCACTGTGTGATTATGGAGATACCTGTTATACATTTGTATTGGAAGGCTCGGCGCAGGAAATAGCAGCGCTGGAGCGTGGGGAATTATTGGGACGTTGTAAAGGACATGCGAGAACTCTTGGAAATCTGCCGAACAATTACTTACATACCGAAGATCTGGCATCGTATGCACAGACGCTGGCGCAGGAGCTTGGAATCGACTGTGAAATCTATGGAGATCAGAAGCTGGAAGAACTTGGATGCGGCGCTCTTTTAGCAGTCAATCAGGGAAGCCGGAGAGAGGCTGCCATGGTAGTGCTTCGCTATGAGGGCGCACCGGGGGCAGATTGGACCGCACTGGTCGGAAAAGGGCTGATGTTTGATGCCGGGGGGTATCATCTGAAGTCTGTCGATGGCATGAACGGCATGAAGTACGATATGTGCGGGGCAGCGGAAATGATGGAGATACTGGAGTATCTTGCTATACAGAAAGTCGAAAAAAATGTGATGGCAGTGCTGATGCTCGCAGAAAATGTGATCAGCCCGGATGCGGTAAAGATGGGCGATGTGATCACAACGCTGGCAGGAAAGACCGTGGAAGTCTACAACACCGATGCGGAAGGACGGCTGGTATTATGTGACGGTATCACGTTTGCGCAGCGTATGGGGGCACGCACTGTGATCGACCTTGCCACTCTGACGTATTCGGCACAGAGTGCCCTGGGAGATCAGGTGGTTGCGCTGTTTGGCAATGACCGGGAAGCACTTCGCATCTGGGAAGAAATAGCGGAGCAGACCGGAGAATATTACTGGCAGCTGCCGATGGGACCGATTTACCATAAGATGATCGAATGGTCGATCTGTGCGGACTTTGCCAATTATGCCCCGGGGAAAGGGGCAGGTGCCAGCGTGGCGGCATGTTTCCTGGAAAACTTTGTGGAAGATGGAACACAGTGGATCCATCTCGATATGGTGGGACCGTCCGTGGTACGCAAAGAAACCGATGAGATGGCAGAGGGAGCCAGCGGGGCGTGTATGAGTACCCTGGCGGCTTATCTGACTGGTACATCGTTTTGTAAATCACTGTACTAGAGCGTGCCTGAAAAATGATTTCCACAAACTGGGACTCGCAGCTCACGAAAAGCTTTTTTTAGACACGCTTCGGATAGCAATACACGGACGTAGAAGTTACGAAAACAGGAGAGAAGGGAAGTAGCGTTTCACAGAGAGGAAATGTTACGGGTGAAAAACGATGAATTTTACATTTGATGGCAATATCTCCAGAGAAGTTCTGGAAAATTACCTGTCCCGGAGTGTGACGGCAGCAGGTTTATATGAAAGCAAAACACTGGAAGATGATCTGCGTGCGATCCGGGAGATGGGTGTGAAATTTCTTGGAAGAGCATCAGGTATCTGGTATATGACGATGGATGACGAAGAACATTTTCGGCTGTCAAAGGAACTGGCAGATAAAGTGCATGCCCAGGATCCGGAAGTGATCCTGCAGTCCTGCGTCTTCGAATGGATCACACGCCGTATGGAGACAGTAGAGATCCCGGACTATGTGTTTGAAGCATTTGGCATGGAACCGGAACACCGGTGTTTTTGCCTGGATGATGCGTTGTTTACAGACGAATCCAGCGGATTTACCAGCAGGAGAGAGGATCCGGCAAAAGACGGGGGGATTCCGGATCTGTCCCGGCAGGAAGCAAGACTGTGGTTTTATTACCGGGCAACCCGATACATCGACTGTGGCTATGAGGCACTCCATATGGGGCAGGTGCACCTGTATACCGCGAACGATAAAGGAATGGCAAAAACAACAGAACTGTTCGGTATGATCCGCGAGTATGCGAAAATTCATGGAAGACGTCACAAGATACTGCTGGATGCACATACCCATGGGGTAAATATCCGTGGAAAATTGCTGTTTGATTATCATGCAATGCCATTTACCCGTATGCCGCTTCTGGAAGTGCCGGGAGAAGAGCTGGTACTGGTGCGCGAGGGCTACAGCGAAGGTGGAGAGAATCCAAATGGATGGTCCGCGAAAACTATGCCATACCTGATGGAATACGACAACTGGGGCGGACTGGTCGTTGATGACCGGGAAAATATACCGAGAGAAGAACTGGCCTGGAGAGACTGGTGGGGATACGACCAGATCGCCTGGTTTGCCAACCAGCCGGAGGAAGGCCGGAATCATTTTCTGGAATATACCTACAAGTGGACTGAAATCAACAATCCAAATGCATATTTCGAACTGCCGTTCCGCCGGATGATCCACAACGCGGAAGTGTCCATGAAGCGCGCGGATAACGGTCAGATGGATGCACAGGATTTCTATCAGATCAACACGAAGAGCGCATCCTGCCCGATGGGATTCGATCAGGAAGAGACTGCAAAACGCCTATGGGCGACCGGCCACACGCTGCGGGAGAAAGCAGCCAATCCGGAGATGCTGATCCGCTATGGAGCGGAAAATGTCTGTGATGAAGAAACCGGAATGAAACTCCCGGAAAAAATTGTTGTTTACGGAAGTTTTCAGTCTCATGTGGGAGCGGTAAAGAATGACTCCAACAGTGAGCTGACCAGAATGTATTATATTGGTGATAATACGTATACCTTATCGGTGGTCATTCCGTTTGCGGGAACCTACGATTATTCTATTTCTACGTATGGAACGTTGTCTGCCACCTATCAGGCAGATGGCTATCCGAGGAGCGGTTCGTCGAATAAGGCATATTTCACTACCCGGAAAGATAACACCGTGGTACGGTTCCGCTATCAGTTCATCAGTAACAAGGTGACAATAGAGATGTTTGAATAAAAACGAAACAGATGACAGATGAAACAGTATCTGTCATCTGTTTTTTTTTGTTACGGGAAATTGCTTTTCTGTAACGTAAGAAACGCTCCACGAGGATGCGCACTGCGGCGTACAAGGCAGATGTCGCAAGCAATCTACGTTTCACTCCGGCCGTTGCTAAACAAGCGCCACTGGCGCGAGAATGTGCATTGGCAGGGGACAAAGCTTTCGAAAAGAGTTTTGTCTCACTTACAGGAAAGTACTTTCTGACAAGATGCAATATATAAATATGCAAAAACGACAAATATAGACAAAGTGATACAAAAATGCACAATAAAACAAGAAAAAATTGTATAAAATTAATAAAAACTATTGAAAAATGTAAGAAAGTTGTGTATTATGAAGCCATAAACAAAGAGGAAACAGGAAGAGGAACTATGAATAACGAAGGAGGTGGTATCGTGGATAGGAGGGACCATGATCGATGCCGGGAGCTTTACGTAAAATATAGGCAGTTTATGTATTGGTACGTGAAAAAACATTTTCCGGATTTGCCAGAAGAAGACATTCGTGATATCCTACAGGAGGTGTGGACATCATTATTGAATGCAATCGACAAATTATATGATAAAGGCGATGAGGGTCAGTTTGCCTGGCTGATCAGGGTGACTCAGACCAAGGTAATTGATTACTACCGTTCCAGGAAAAGAACAGAAGAACTGGGAGAAAAGATCGGTCTTGCTTTACGGGAACAACAGGAAGTCGGTTCTGTGCAGGACATAGTGATCGCAAGAATGATTGCAATGGAACTGGTAGAAGGACTGACAGAGGAAGAGCGGAGAATTCTGGCAATCGAATATTTTTCTGATACGACCGGGGAAGTCTCGAACGCTTTCAAATGCAGACGAAGCCGGCTGCGCAGAAAGATCGAAGAAAGTCTTGGGATATTCAGGAAGAAACGTCGGTAATCTATCAGCACCATGTATTCGGATGATGTTATTCACTTCACCGTGAGACGGCTCTCGCCAGAGACCGGAGAAAGGATATTCGATGAAGAAAAGAGATAAAATATATGACAGTCCGGAATACAAGCAAATCAAAGAACATCTTCCTGAAATTTTGAAAGAACTGGAACGCGACAAAGGGCTGTCCCAATATCAGATACCGGAAGAATGGAATGGAGACTTCGAACGCATCTACCAAAAAGAATGCCGAAAAGAACACATAAAAAGACGAATTCTCGCAGGAGCATGTGCAGCCGTGATTCTTACAATCAGTGCAGTACATATAGGAACGCATCTGGAGTTTACATCGGTGGCGCAGGCGGATGATATTGGGAAAACAAAGGAAAATGGGTTTGAGGATGGTGAATACCAGTACTCATTATATGGTAATGTAGTTGAAAACGAAAGTGACGCAATGACGGAGGACGAAGACGAGGTCTATTTTAATAGCGATACCTTATTTGATTTAAACAAGGAATTAAAGGAAACTATAAAATGTCCGTTTTTTATTTTAAATGGTGTACCAGACGGGTATACATTGACTGAGGCGGTATACGGTAAATTACATAGAAATATTAGCTATCGAATACAATGGGAGAATCAATATATTTATGTGAGTCAGCAAATGCAAGTAGATGACGTTGGCAATGGATCAGTTAATGAAGAAATTGTGGTAAATACGGTATACAATGATAATTTAAAAGAAAAAATAGACATTTATGATAGTCCACAGGATAATGCATTCAATTGTATAATTGTTAAAGATAAAATGGTTCTTTCAATAGTATCTAATTTAGACCTGGAGGCGTTTTTAGACATTGTTCAAGAGATTAATTATGAATGATAGGTGGAAAAGATGAAAAAAGTCGTAATAATGTTCTTAGTATGTGCCATGATGATGTGTCAGGCAATTAATGTATTTGCAAATGATGATTTAGAACAATATGAAATGGTTGAGTGTGAGTTGGAAACAGTGCCTATGCAAAACGAAAGTGATGTGGCACCGGTGACAGTATATCTAGCCAATATATACACATCCATTGTCAAAGTGAGTTCTAGTCAAGTAAGTATACGAGCAGATGCCGTTTGTGGAGAAAAAGTTAAAAAACTCACTGTTATCTACATTCTACAAAAATGGAATGGAAGTAAGTGGGTAAATATTGCTTCAAAATCGGTAACAACATACGATGTAAGCAGTGCCCATAAAAGTTATACAATATCTGGATTAGGAACTGGAAGATATCGTTGTAAAGCTAGTGCAATGGCTACTGGTTATAGCGGTTATTCAGAAACACTAGCTGGATATAGTGCTAGTATCATATTATAACATTCGGTAAAATCCCCTTCCATCAGAATTCATCGATCTGATGAGAAGGTGGTTTTATACCCTTACTCTCCAACAATTTATCTTCCAAAAAGTAAGGGTTTCAGTCATTGCAGAGGAACAAGAGGCAACCGCATCCGCCGAAGTTCCCTGTGATGGCTGTTTTTGACTTCATGTCCAGACAATACTTTGAATATAAAAATGTGGCGAAGAGATTCCCTCACGGGGCTTCGCCACATTTTTTAAGTTTCAGGAATGTCTGTAATTTCATCTGCCCGGTATTGATTAAAGATTCCGCGTACTGCCTGGTGCAGCTGTGGTTTGAGTTCTTCAAGACCTACCGGCTGCTGGTAGAGGATCGAATTGTAGCTGGTTCCACTGACCAGTTCGAGGATCATGTACATCATAAGCTCCGGAGAGTGGTAGGTATGATTGGCATTTTGAAGCATGCTATCATAGATAGTATGAATGGATGGAGTATCTTCGCTCGGTGTGAAGAACAGTGAGTTTTTGAAAAATCCCCAGCTCAGATGTTTGGATAAGAGGCGTACCAGATTCAGATTGTTTGCCAGCTGATCTAAAATATCATCCATAATAAAGATCACCTGATCTTCAAAATCCGTGATTTCTGTGTGCTTTTGCAATGCCAGATAAGAAGTCTGAAACACCTGGCTTGCCTTGTGGGCAATCAGGTGATTGCGGATATCGTATTTATCTTTGAAATAAAGGTAAAACGTTCCTTTTGCCACGCCTGCATTTTTAACAATATCTGCAATGGAAGTTTTATTGAATCCATTGTCTATAAAGAGAGAGAAAGCGGAATCCAGCAGGGATTCCCTTTTTTGCTGTTTGTTGTGATCGACTTTTCTCATACCGGGATCAGCCCCCTTCCTGTCGTTGTTTCCCATATTATAAGGAAATATCCACAAAAAAGTCAAATGAAAATTGGTCATTTTTATATTTTCGGAAAGTTGCATAAAATACAAAATGACTTTTGGTCAACTTTTCGCAAAATAAATATTGACCAAAAGTCATTTTTAAGGTATAACAATAAATGACCAAAGGTCAGTAAAACGACCGGCGGAAATATGATAAGAGAGGTTAAGGGAGGAATATGATATGGAGAAGCTGGGAAGGAAGATCGTCAGGTTTCGAATTCCGATATTTATCATCGGATTGTTGTTGCTGATTCCATCCGTCTTTGGATATATAAACACAAGAGTCAATTATGATGTACTTTATTATCTGCCGGATTCCATCGAGACGATGCAGGGTCAGGATATCCTGGTGGATGAGTTTGGAACGGGAGCCTATTCAATGTTTATCTGCGAGGGCATGGAAAACAAAGATGTGGCAAAGTTAAAAGAACAGATTGAAGATGTGGAACATGTCAGCAAGGTTGTCTGGTATGACAGTTTTGCGGATATCAGCATTCCGATGGAGATGTTGCCGGAGGACATCAGAGAGGCCTTTAATGCAGACGATTCCACGCTGATGTTTATTATTTTCGATACGACGACCTCTGCCGATGAGACTATGGATGCCATCGAAAACATCCGTGCACTGGCAGGCAAACAGTGCTTCTTAAGCGGTATGTCAGCCATCGTCACCGACACCAAGAACCTGGCAGAATCCGAGGTTGCAATCTACGTCCTGATCGCAGTCGTTCTCTCCTGTATCGTTCTGGCACTGACCATGGAATCGTATCTGATCCCGGTATTTTTCCTGTTAAGCATCGGCATGGCGATCCTGTATAACATGGGAACTAATATTTTCATGGGCCAGATCTCCTACATTACAAAAGCACTGAGTGCAGTCCTTCAGCTGGGTGTTACGATGGACTACTCGATCTTCCTGTGGCACAGCTATCAGGAACAGAGAGAAAAAGGCGAAGAGGATCACAAAGAGGCAATGGCAAAGGCTATTGCGGCAACGATCAAATCCGTAGTCGGAAGCTCGATTACAACGATTGCCGGATTTATCGCCCTGTGTTTCATGAGTTTTACCCTGGGTCTTGACCTTGGTATCGTTATGACAAAAGGCGTTGTATTTGGTGTGATCTGCTGTGTTACCGTACTTCCGTCCATGATCATGATTTTCGACAATGCACTGGAGAAAACAAAACATCGTCAGCTGATCCCGGATTTTCCGAAGATTTCTGATTTTGTGGTAAAACACCATGTGATCTTCGCAATCTTATTTGTGGTATTGTTTATCCCGTTTGCTTATTTCCAGGCACATGCAAGTGTGTACTACAACCTGGATGCCAGCCTTCCGGATACTCTCCCAAGTGTCCAGGCAAATACAAAACTGTCGGAAGAATACGACATGGGTGCGGCACATATGATCTTGCTGGATAAGGATCTGGATGCCAAACAGAAATACAACATGATTGCCGATATCGAAAAGGTAGACGGTGTAAAACAGGTACTTGGTCTGGAAAGTATCATCGGACCGGCATTTCCGGAGAGTATGATCCCGGAGGATGTGAAAGAAATCCTGGAGAGTGATAACTACGAACTGATGCTGATCATGAACGAATATGCGGTAGCATCCGATGAGGTCAACAGTCAGCTGAGTGAGATCAACACGATCCTGAAACAGTACGATCCGACCGGTATGCTGGTAGGTGAAGCACCGTGTACGAAAGATCTGATCGAGATCACCAACCACGACTTTGCAGTGGTCAGTGCGGTATCGATCCTGGCAGTATTCTTTATCATTTTCTTCGTATTTAAATCGATATCCCTTCCGGTGATCCTGGTTATGGTCATCGAGGGTGCGATCTTTATCAACATGGGTATCCCGTTCCTGACGGGAACAAAGCTTCCGTTCATCGCTTCCATCGTTATCGGAACGATCCAGCTGGGTGCGACCGTAGACTATGCGATCCTGATCACCAGCCGTTACGAGAAAGAGCGCGGAGAAGGTAAAAGCAAGAAAGATGCGATCCAGATCGCTCACAAAACCAGCATTCGACCGGTTATGGTATCGGCGTTCAGCTTCTTCGCCGCTACCTTCGGTGTTGGTATGTATTCTCAGATTGATATGATCAGCTCTCTGTGTCTGCTGATGGCAAGAGGCGCGCTGATCAGTATGTGTGCAGTATTATTATTCCTGCCGGCTATGTTCTGGCTGTTTGATGGAATTATTTGCAAAACCAGTCTGAATTTCAGACGGAAACATTAGGAGGAGATCGTTATGAAGAGAAAATATGTACAGGCAATGATGACAGGTATGACAGCAATGCTGGCAGTAACCGTTCCGGTAACGACTGTTGCCGCAGCGACTCCGGAAAAAGAACAGACCGTCTATGTCAATGCCGACCAGAATGGAAATGTAGAAAAAGTGATCGTCAGTAACTGGCTGAAGAATACAGACAAAGAAAGCACGCTCGAGGACAACAGCGAACTGAACGATATCACCAATGTAAAGGGTGAGGAAAGCTATACCCAGGGAAGCAATGGCAAACTGGTATGGGCCGCAGACGGCAATGACATCTATTATCAGGGAGAAACCAGCAAAGAACTTCCGGTATCGGTAAAAATGACATACTTTCTGGACGGCAGGGAAATCAGTGCTGCAGATCTGGCAGGAAAGAGCGGAAAAGTAAAGATCCGTATCGATTATACCAACAATTCTTCCCAGAACGCGAAGATCAACGGAAAGAAAGAGACAATTTACACACCTTTTATGATGGCAACCGGAATGATCCTTCCGACTGATACTTTTACGAATGTAGAAGTAACCAACGGTAAAGTGATCTCCGATGGAAATAATAACATCGTCCTGGGAATCGGTTTTCCGGGACTGTATGACAGCCTGAAACTGAGTGATCTGGATTCCTTCAAGGACAAAGAAAGCCCGGATTATGTGGAAATCACTGCAGATGTGGAAGATTTCTCCCTGGCGCTGACCGCTACCGTGGCAACTACCGGTACACTGAATGAATTGGGCCTAGATGACATCGATGATCTGGATGACTTGCAGGACAGCCTTGATAAACTGACCGAATCTTCCACCGCACTGGTAGAAGGAAGCCGTGCACTGCAGGAAGGCATCCAGGAACTGGACAGTTCCGCAGATACCCTTGTGGATGGTCTGAACAGTGCCGATGACGGCGCGGGACAGTTAAAAGATGGTATTGATACCATGAACAACAGCAAAGGAACTCTGATCTCCGGTATCGATAAACTGGTAGCAGGTATGGAAAGTCTGGGAAGCGGTGCAGGAAGTTTACAGAGTGGTGTGAAATCCTACACCGACGGAACCGAGCAGCTGAACGCCGGTATCGCACAGGTCAACAGCGGTGCGAAACAGTTAAATGCAGGAATCAGCCAGTTAAATGAGAAGAAAGCAACGCTTACCGCAGGTGTTGCACAGCTTTCCGAGGGCGGAAAACAGTTGGAGAGCGGAGCAGCCAGTCTGCAGTCCGGTCTGGTGGCTTACACCGGCGGAGCAGAGCAGCTGGGTGCAGGAATCCATACATTATATGATACGATGGAAGACAAACTCGGCAATGTCGGAGAACTTCCGGGTGTGGTAAGCGGACTCATGGGCGGATGCAATAAACTGAGCGCAGGAGCAGCAGCGCTGCAGGCAGGAGCAGATCAGGCAGCAGCCAGTGCTTCGAAACTGAACGATGCCGTGACAGCACTCAGCGGAGCAGTGACCGGAACCAAAGCAGCCGTATCGGCAGCACAGAGCGCTGTATCAGCGCCACAGGTTGTAACAGATGTGACAAAAGCAAGTGAGGCAGCCAGCGCAGAGGCAACGACAAAAGCAAAAGAGGCAGTGGCAGCAGAAAATGCAAAAGTAAATGAAGCAGCCAGCACACAGGCAACAGAAAAGCAGAGAGCCAATGTGGAAGCTGCTCTGAAAGCTGCAGGTGTGGATGAAGCCACAAGACAGGCAGTGTTAAATAATCTGGCAGGTATTCAGGTCAATGTGGGCGTACAGACCAGTCCGGAAGTCAGCGTCCAGGTGGATGCATCCAAGGTAAGCACTTCCATCAGCCAGGAGACAAAGACCACACTTGCAGGTGTTCAGGAGAACCTGAAGAAAGTAGAATCCGGTCTTGCCGGTGTCAGTATGACAGAAACCGAAAAACAGATGCAGTCATTGAAAAACGGAGCAGACACCGTGGCAGCAGGAACCGCAAATCTTGCCAAGAGTGCGGCAACACTTGGCGATGCCGTAGAACCGCTGACGACATTCTCAACGATGGCACAGACCATGCTGGGAGCTGTAAATCAGCTGAAGGAAGCCAGTGATACACTGACTGCCAATGATACCACGCTGAATACCGGAGCAGCAGCTCTGACAGCCGGAACCCAATCTTTGAACAGCGGACTGACAACCCTGGCATCCGGTGCATCCGCCCTCAGTGACGGTGTCACACAGCTGGCACAGGGCTCCGCATCCTTGACTCAGGGAACCGAAACTCTGAAAAAAGGATCTGACACCCTGATCGCAAACAACAGTACCCTGAAAGACGGAACAGCCAAACTGGTAGCAGGAAGCAGTGCCCTGATCGTCGGTGGCAAAGCTTTGCAGTCCGGTGGAAATACGTTAAGTGCAGGTATCCAGAAACTGGCAGACGGTGCTGCACAGTTGAAGTCCGGAACCGAAAAACTGGCAGATGGCGGCGTTCAGCTGAAAGACGGAACCACGAAACTGGCAGACGGCTCCACAGAACTGGCAGACGGTATGGAAGAATTTGACGAAGAAGGAATCCAGAAGATTGCAGATCTGGCAGGAGACGATCTGACGGCACTGATGGATCGTCTGGATGCAGTGACAGAAGCTGACAAAGACTACACCGTATTCGATGGCTGGGAGAAAGATACAGATGGCAGCGTAAAATTCATTATCGAGACGGCTGCAATCAAGTAATTGCTTCAAAAAGTTGAGGAAAATATCTGCAAAAGATAAAGTCAGGACCGGAAGAGATTCCGGTTCTGATATTATCATAGAGAAACTGAGATTCGTGGGATAAATCAAAGAAAACCGGAAATCCTAGTTTTTAGCTAGTCTTTTCAAAAATTTAAAAGAATTTTTATTGATTTTGTGTCGCAAATATGTATAATTAGGGATAAAGAGAGTTGCTATGGGTGGCTGTCTTTGAGGGATACCATAAACCTGCATCCGCAGGTGGTTATCATATTATGAAAGAAAGAGGTTAATGTAAAATGGCAGAAATTAATTTAAGTAAGTATGGCATTACCGGAACTACAGAGGTTGTTTATAATCCTTCTTATGAAATGTTATTTGAAGAAGAAACAAAATCTACACTGGAAGGTTTTGAAAAAGGACAGGAAAGTGAACTGGGAGCAGTTAACGTTATGACTGGTGTTTACACCGGACGTTCTCCTAAAGACAAGTTCATCGTAATGGACGAAAACTCCAAAGATACTGTTTGGTGGACTTCTGACGAATATAAGAACGATAACCACCCTGCAACACAGGAAGCATGGAACTCTGTAAAAGAGCTGGCCCTGAAAGAACTGTCCAACAAGAGACTGTTCGTAGTAGATGCATTCTGTGGTGCAAACAAAGACACCCGTATGGCTATCCGTTTCATCGTAGAAGTAGCATGGCAGGCACATTTCGTAACTAACATGTTCATCAAACCTACAGAAGAAGAACTGAAAGACTTCGAACCGGATTTCATCGTATACAACGCTTCCAAAGCAAAAGTTGAAAACTACAAAGAACTGGGTCTGAACTCTGAAACAGCTGTTATGTTCAACATCACAAGCCGTGAGCAGGTTATCGTAAATACATGGTACGGCGGAGAAATGAAAAAAGGTATGTTCTCTATGATGAACTACTTCCTGCCGCTGAAAGGCATGGCTTCCATGCACTGCTCTGCAAACACTGACATGAACGGTGAAAACACAGCAATCTTCTTCGGTCTGTCCGGAACAGGTAAAACAACTCTTTCTACAGACCCGAAACGTCTGCTGATCGGTGATGACGAGCACGGCTGGGATGACAACGGCGTATTCAACTTCGAAGGCGGATGCTACGCAAAAGTTATCAACCTGGACAAAGAATCCGAACCGGATATCTACAATGCAATCAAACGTAACGCTCTGCTTGAGAACGTTACTCTGGACGAAAACGGCAAGATCGACTTCGCTGACAAGAGCGTAACAGAAAATACTCGTGTATCTTACCCGATCAACCATATCCAGAACATCGTTCGCCCAATCTCTTCTGCACCGGCTGCTAAAAACGTAATCTTCCTGTCCGCAGATGCATTCGGCGTACTGCCTCCAGTATCTATCCTGACAGAAGCTCAGACACAGTACTACTTCCTGTCTGGTTTCACAGCTAAACTGGCTGGTACAGAACGTGGTATCACAGAACCGACTCCGACATTCTCAGCTTGCTTCGGCCAGGCATTCCTGGAACTGCATCCTACAAAATATGCAGAAGAACTGGTTAAGAAAATGGAGAAGAGCGGTGCAAAAGCATACCTGGTAAATACAGGATGGAACGGAACAGGCAAACGTATCTCCATCAAAGATACTCGTGGTATCATCGATGCTATCCTGAACGGAGATATCAAGAATGCTCCTACAAAGACCATTCCATACTTCAACTTCGAAGTTCCTACAGAACTGCCAGGCGTTGATCCAGCTATCCTGGACCCACGTGACACATACGCTGATGCTTCCGAATGGGAAACAAAAGCAAAAGATCTGGCTGACAGATTCATCAAGAACTTTGCTAAATACGAAGGAAATGCTGCCGGTAAAGCTCTGGTTTCCGCTGGTCCTCAGAAATAAGAATAAGACTGCCGAAATCAAACTTTTCAAAAGCTTATACAAAAGGACACCGCAAAATTGCGGTGTCCTTTTTTTATGCCGAAATGCCTCCGCATGGCAGTCCAGATGGAGCACATTGCACCCATTGCCCTGCGGCGGGGAATTTGTCGTGAGCAGATACATTTTACATTTATCATACCTGAAAATAAGACTATTATAAACACAAAACAGTCGCCGTCACACGTTTTTTGACGCTGCTGCTTCATACGCCTGCTGATAGAAGGTTTCCTGAGCATCCACCGGACGCTCGATCGTCATCGGGATTCTGTAATTTCCTTCCGAATCTTCATGACGGGCCTTCTGATTATCATTTAACATGATCCGGAACATCTCAAGCAGACGTTCCTTGATTGCCGGATCGCAGACAGGAGCTGCGACTTCCACACGTCTTAAGGTATTTCGCGTCATATAATCGGCTGACGCAATATAAACTTTCTCTCTTCCCTTACTTCCGAAAATATAAATTCTCGAATGTTCCAGAAATCTTCCTACAATGCTGATCACACGAATATTTTCCGTTGCATCTTTTACGCCCGGGATCAGACAGCAGATACCGCGGATGATCAGATCAATCTTTACTCCGGCACAGGAAGCTTCGATCAGCCTGTCTATGATCTTTTTGTCAGTAAGAGCGTTCATTTTCAGCCCGATATAAGCATCTTTTCCGGCAAGTGCAGCTGCAATCTCATCATCGATCATCGCCAGCACTTTATTTTGCAGACAGAGCGGTGCTACCAGCAATTTGTCTGTGTGTTCTACGATTTCTCCCATCGCCAGTGCCTGGAAAACTCTTCTCGCTTCTTTTGCGATCTCTGTATCGGCTGTCATCAGGGAAAGGTCTGTGTAAAGGCACGCTGTTTTTTCGTTATAATTTCCTGTTCCGATCTGCGTGATATACTGCACTTCATCGCCGGCTTTTCTGGTGATCTGGCACAGTTTGGAATGTACTTTAAATCCATCCAGCCCATAGATCACATGACATCCGGCACGCTCCAGCCTTCTTGACCACTCGATGTTATTTTCCTCGTCAAATCTTGCCTTTAATTCTACAAGTGCCAGCACTTCCTTGCCATTTTCCGCTGCCTCGATCAGAGCTTCCACCACTTTACTCTGTTTTGCCACACGGTAGAGCGTCATTTTTACGGAAAGGACATCTTTGTCGTTTGCAGCTTCATGCAGCATCGTAAGAAACGGTTTCATGCTGTCATACGGATAAGATAAAAATTTGTCCCCCTCCAGAATCTGATCCAGAATCGGTCTGCCTTCTTCAAACTGCACAGATTTCTGCGGAATCCGTTTTTGATAGAACAGTTCCGGCACGTAACGCAGTTTATCCTGGATTTCATAGACAAATGATAGATCCAGCGGTCCCTCATTATAGAAAACATAGTCACGGTCAAGATCCAGATAATGACACAGAGTACTGATCACTTCACCATCCATTTCCCGTGACAATTCCAGACGGATCGGAGCCAGTTTTTTCCTCTGTTTGATCACTTCCACCATAAAATCACGATAATCCAGATCTTCGTCATACAGTGCATCTGCGTCAATATCTGCATTTCTGGTGATGCGGATCAGTGATTTTGCTTTTACACGATAACCCTTAAAGATTTCCGGCATATAATGGAGAATCACTTCTTCTGCCAGAATATAAGTGCCGCGTTTGCCGGGAAGTTCTATCAGACGTTTGAACATACCACTGCTGCATGGAATGATACCCAGCTTCTCTTTTCCGCTCTTTGTCTCCAGCACTACAACTGCATAGATTTCTTTATTTCGCAGAAATGGAAACGGCTGTCTTTTTGCCACGATCGTCGGGAAAATGATCGGTGCGATTTCACCCTGAAAATAGCGTTTAACGTATTCGCTTTCTTTTTCATTCATCTTCTTGAAATCCGTGATGCAGATATCATATTCTTCCAGTTCTTCCATGATTTCATCGTAAACGACGTTTCTGCGACGGTTCAGTTTTCCGACTTCCGCAAGGATCTTTTTGATCTGCTCCCCAGGTGTAAGATTTGTTTTATTATCACGGATATCTTTCTTCAAAAGCATCTGATCTACGAGCGATCCCACACGCACCATAAAAAATTCATCAAGATTGCTCTGATAGATTGCTGCAAAATTCAGTCTTTCACAGAGTGGCACTTTTTTATTTTCCGCCTCTTCCAAAACACGTTCATTAAATTTCAGCCACGACAGTTCCCGGTTCATATATTTTTTCATTTATTATTCTCTCCTCCTCAATAAAATGTGATGCCCTTAACAGCTTTTTCGTTGCGTGTATTTAAGCCAGACGCACGTGAGACCTGGGCTAAATCCCATAAAAATGGCATTCTACCTTTAACCATAAATTTATTTTACTGCCACAAGATCAAATCCTCTGCAATGCCATGTAAAATCCATGTAAAGAATCTTACTATTCGAAAATGAAACCCCACTCAGACAAATCTGTTGCCCGCCACTTATAAAAGTTTGAATCTTTTCCAATTAACGTAAAAAGGACAACAGATTTTCTCTGCTGTCCTTTTTACATTCTGCATGATTACATGATGTGCGTCTCTGCACTTTTCTGTTTTTAGTATGGATAGAAGTTTCCGTTTGCATCGGTTACGCCATCGTTACCGAATGTATACTGCATTCCGCCGCTGTCTACCCAGTTTCCGTTTGCATCCTGTGTCACGGAAATATAATTGCCCTGGTCATCATAAAAACCGTTGGTGCTGCCGCCGGTATTGCCTCCTGTGTTTCCACCGGTATTGCCATTGTTTCCATTGTTGCCATTATTTCCGTTGTTGCCATTATTTCCGTTGTTGCCGTTATTATTTCCGCTGTTGTCATATGGATAATAATTGCCGTAATTATCGGTTACACCATACTGACCAAAGGTGTAAACAATGCCGTTTCCATCTACCCAGTTTCCGTTGCTGTTTTTATAAACTGTGATCAGATTTCCCTGATTGTCATAGAAACTGCTGGTCTGAGTAGCTCCGCCGTTGTTATTGTTGTTATCACCGCCGTTATTGTTATTTCCGCCGTTGTTGTTGTTATTATTGTCGCTGTTTCCACCCTGCGGATTGTAGGTAAAGCTTGCACCGTTGCTGTTTGTGATACCGTTTGCATTAAAATAATAAATCGCTCCGCTGCTGTCTACCCAGTTTCCGTCGCTGTCCTGATAGATATAAACTGCGTTGCCGTTGCTGTCATAAACATACTGACCGTTCTGGTTGGAATCAGAATTGCCATCGGTAGAAGCTGTGCTTCCGGACTCGGACTGTGTTGTACTGTTCGACTCGGAAGATGTTGTATTATTCTTTTTAGTCTCAGATGTTGTTGTGCTCGATGTTTTCAGCAGTTTCAGACTCTCCACAGAAGTACGGATCGCTTCCATTGCCGTTGCATCATCCTGCATAACCTGACCATTGACCGAATAAATATCCTCATCTCCTACCAGGTTATATGCTACCGAGTACGCATACTTACTATTTGTACTCTTACATTTGATGGTTGTGTGATATGCCTCGTAAGAACCCATGGTATTTTTCTTGTATTCTACAACTGCATAATCGGTTTTGGATTTTCCGGCTTTCTCCAGATTATTCAGTACTTCTTCTTCAGAGGACGGGAAAACAAGTCCGTTCGTCTCATCTCCGGAATAATGTACGATCGTGATCGTTCCCTGGTTCGGTGACTCAAAGGTCCATTCTTTTGTGCCTTCTTTTTTCATTGTCCAGGTGTCATCCGGAAGTTTGATAGAAATACTGCCATCTTTTGATTTAAATGTTGTGGATGTATTTGTAGCTTTCTTTGCTGTTTCGCTCTCTGTCTGTTTCTCTGTAACACGAATCGTTTCGCTGCTCGTCTCAGTTTCCTGTGCTTTCTTTTTACAGCCGGTAGCCAGACAGGAAATGGACAGAGCGAGTACCAGACAAGTTACGATTTTTGATCTCATTTTCATCTATACTCCTCCATTCTGGTTGTTACCTTCTTTGACTTCCATATTCTACGCTTTCACAGATATAATGTCAATCAAAAACCGGTTTAATATGGATAGAAAACGCCATTCTGATCGGTTACGCCATCATCGCCAAACTGGTAGGTCATACCGCTTTCATCAACCCACTGTCCCTGGCTGTTTTTGTGAACGGTGATCCAGGTTCCGCCATCATCATAGAAGCCATTGGTATCGCCTTTACCATTATCGGCTGCCGGATTATCGATGTTATTCTCGGTATCCGGTGCCTGTGTTTCCGGCTGCTGCACTACCTCTGTTTCCACTCTTGTCTCCAGATCCAGATGTGTTTCCGGTGTCTGCGTATCCTGGCTCTGATTCTGGTCATCCGATGCCTGATTCTGATCCTCTGCGGCTGAAGTCTGGGCAGAATCCTGACCTGCTCCCCGCTGTGTCTGATCCTGGGTCTGTTTTGTGCTGCTGTTCGTATCCCCACTGTGGCTGCCGCATCCTGTCATCAGAAGAGCCGATGAGAGGACTGCTGCTGCCATAAAATGTAATGCCTTATTTTTCATAATAATATTTACACTCCTTTATATCCTGTTTTACCATTTGCTGAAATTGCCGTCGCTGTCTGTTGCCCCTTTTTCATCGAAAGTGTAGGTTTTTCCATCACTGCCGATCCAGTTTCCGTTTGCATCCTGTGTCGCTGTCTGATAGTTTCCATTGATATCATAGAAACCAATGACCATGCCATTATCTGAAGAATTGCCGGAACCTGTCAAAGAATCCGACTCTGATCCGGAACCTGTTGTTCCCTGAGGCGGATCATAATAATACTGTGTGCCGTTGGAATCTTCTACGCCGTTTTCCAGGAAAATATAAGAAGTTCCGTTATCATCACGCCAGGTGCCGTCCTCAGACGGATAAGCATAGATCGTATTTCCGTTTGCATCAAAGAAATAGCGGTATTCCTCATCGGTCGATGCACCGGAAGAATCGCCTGTACTTTCACCGGAAGTATTGTCTGAAGCAGTATCACCTGTATTTTCCGAATCAGAACTGTTACCGGCATTATCCGAAGATGTACTGCCGTCTGCCGAAGATCCGGAGTTTGCACCAGAATCTGTCTTTTTACTGTCATCATTTAAAACTTTGAAGCTGGTAACGGCACTTTTCACTGCCTGCTGCACCGTACTGTCACTGGATGTCAGTTTTGCCGTGATCGTATAACTCTCGGTGTCCGTATTGATCAGATACTTGATCAGATAAACGTAACCAAGATCTGCGTCCTGCGTGGATGCAGCATAATAATAAAGCTCTGTACCATTGGTGCTGTCTTTTTTATATTCTACCTGAGAAAATGCATTCTCCTGGATATCGTTTAAAAGAGCAATCGCATCTTCCTGAGACTGCGGCAGATTCTTCTCCTTGATCTTTGACTTTTTGTGCGTGATCCGGATCGTGCCGACGCCTTCTTTCATAAATGCCCATTTATTCTCAATGCCTTCCTTTGTCGCCACCCATGCAGAATCCGGAAGATCAAAAGAAAATGAATTGCTCTCTGAAGTATATGTTGTGGCTGCTTCGGTCTGTGCAGTACTTTCGCTCTGAGCTGTCGTCTGTTTCGTCGTCTCCGTCTCAGATGCCTTTTTCTGGCAGCCGTTCATCATAAACATTGCGGCCATTCCGATTACCAATAATGTCGCAATTTTCTTTTTATTATACATGAAAAATCCCCCTTTTCTCTCTGATTTTCAGTGTGTTTCAAGTCCACTCCCTTTTTCATTGTACAATGAAGATGCGGTTAATGTCAACTTTTCTTAACACTTCTTAACAAAATCTACATATTTGGCACACCCTGTGCCCTTCTCTGTTTCAGCTTTCGGATCACATGACAGTACGCCGGAATCAGGAAACAGTCTGCCATGATCCATGCCAGAGGACTGGCAAAACATACGCTTGCGAATCCCAGATACGGAACCATGATCACGCCGATAATGGCTCTTGCGATCATTTCCATGACACCTGCAAGGATTGCCAGACCGCTGAATCCTGCTCCCTGAATGGTAAAGCGAACCGCATTGACAAAAACAAGTGCAATGTAAAATCCGCTGTTTGCAAGAATAAACAGCACTGCATTATGTATGATCTCCGTTTCGGATGCATTTATGAACAGAAGCATCCAGTATTTTGCAGAAAAAAGCATGACCAGGAAAATCAGGATCGAGTATGTGATACCGATCAGAACGGATGCCTTTAATCCCTGACCGATACGCTCGATCTTGCCTGCCCCGACATTCTGTCCGGTGTAAGTTGCCATGGCCGAACCGATCGCATCAAACGGACACGCCAGGAACATCGAAAGCTTCGATGCCGCCGAAACCGAGGCAACGGCTGCCGAACCAAGTGTATTGATACCGGTCTGAAGCACGACACTGCCGATCGCTGTGATCGAATACTGAAGTCCCATCGGAATACCCATTTTACAGAGGATACTGATGTGTTTGCCATGCAATTTCCATTCTCCCGGCTCCATTTTCAGGATCGGAAACTTTGTCTTTATACACCACAGAGACAGTACCACGGAAAATGCCTGTGCAAGCAGTGTCGCAAAAGCCGGTCCACGAACGCCGAGTTTCAAAACCGTTACTGACAGGATATCAAATCCGATATTTGCCACTGCTGCCATCAGCAGAAAGATCAGCGGCGATTTGGAATCCCCAAGAGAACGGATGATCCCGGTCAGGAGATTGTAGGCAAGTGTGATCGGTATCCCTGCAAAAATGATAAAAATATAATCATATGCAAGATCCAGGATATCTGTCGGTGTCTTCATGGCGATCAGCACGCTGCGGCATAAAATACAGACTGTGATGCTCATGATCGCCGCAAAAAAAACAGTCAGCCAGATGCTGTTTGCCACAAACCTTCTCATATCTTTATAATCTTTTGCCCCGTAACGCTGTGCGACCGGAATGACAAAACCATTGGCAAGTCCCATACAGAATCCGATGATCATAAAATTGATCGCCCCGGTAGAACCAACGCCCGCCAGTGCATCTTTTCCAAGGAACTGACCTACAACGATCGTATCTACCATGTTATAAAACTGCTGCAGTAAAAACGTAAAAAACAATGGAATCGAAAATCGCATGATAATCTTCCAAGGTGTACCTTCTGTCAGATCTGTTTCCGCGTTTCTCATTTCCTTAATTACCTCCATATTTTAAATTCCATTTTTTGCACAGATATCCGCCAGGCAGCATCTGTCACAGTAAGGCTTTGTTCTCGCTGTACAGACCTCTCTGCCATGATAAACGAGTCTGTGGCAGAAATCACTACCTTCTTCCGGTGGAATGATCTTCCAAAGTGCCATTTCGACTTTTTTCGGATCTTTGATCCCATCTACCAGACCGATACGGTTTGTCAGACGAATGCAGTGCGTATCCGTGACGATCGCAGGCTTTTTGAAAACATCGCCCATGATCAGGTTTGCACTCTTTCTTCCCACGCCCGGAAGCTTTAAAATCGCATCAAAATCACACGGCACTTTGCCGTCGTACTCATCACGCAGCATTTTCATGCATGCACTGATATCACGTGCCTTGCTTTTTCCAAGACCGCATGGCCTTACGATCGCCTCGATTTCTTCCGGTGTCGCTTCCGCAAGAGCATCTACATCCGGATATTTCGCATAGAGATCCTGAACCACAACATTTACCCTGGCATCCGTACACTGTGCCGCAAGCCGGACACTGACCAGCAGTTTCCATGCCGCATCATAATCAAGCGTACAGTCTGCCAGAGGATATTCCTTCTTTAAACGCTCGATCACTTCCAGCGCAAGCTGTTTTTTTGTCATATGCTCCTCCTTATATATTTTCAAAAATCTTTTTGTACCCGTTATTTTATCACAAGAATCGCAGTAAGGATATTCCTTTTTTTTCGATTGTGCAACCCCTTTCTTTTATGGTAAGATAATAAGATGCCAGGATCAAAAGATCTAAATCCACATGAGCTTGCTCATAAGTGGATGAAAGACCTTGAAACCCGCCCCGACCGAAGCGGAGCGTAGAAAGAATTGTGAAAGTACGAAGTACGAAACAATTCATATGGCATCTCATAACTTTCATAACTTCACAAAATTTGACAGGAGTAATTATGATCTTAAATGTAAAAAATCTGACGCATGGTTTTGGTGACCGTGCGATTTTCGACAATGTTTCTTTTCGTCTCCTCAAAGGCGAACATATAGGCCTGATCGGTGCAAACGGAGAAGGCAAGTCCACGTTTATGAATATCATCACCGGAAAACTGACACCGGATGAGGGAACGGTCGAATGGGCAAAAAATGTCCGTGTCGGCTATCTGGATCAGCATTCTGTCCTGGAAAAGGGCATGACGATCGGTGATGTCTTGCGTTCTGCTTTTCAGTTTTTATTTGCAATGGAAGCGGAAATGAACCGTATGTATGAACAGATGGGCGATGCCACACCGGAAGAAATGGAACGTCTGCTCGCCGAGACCGGCACATATCAGGAGCTTTTAGAGCAGCACGATTTCTATATGATCGACACAAAAGTAGACGAGATCGCCCGTGCACTCGGTCTGGAAGAGCTTGGGCTTGACCGTGATGTAACCGATCTCTCCGGCGGACAGCGTACTCGTGTACTGATGGCAAAGCTTCTGCTGGAAAAACCAGACATCCTGCTTCTGGACGAGCCGACCAACTATCTGGATGAGCAGCACATTGAATGGCTGAAACGCTATCTCCAGGATTATGAAAATGCCTTTATTCTGATCTCCCATGATATTCCGTTCCTGAACAGCGTCATCAACCTGATCTATCATATGGAAAACTGCAGACTTGACCGCTATCCGGGCGATTACGATAAATTCCAGGAAGTCTACGCCATGAAGAAAGCCCAGCTTGAGGCTGCCTACAACCGCCAGCAGCAGGAGATCAGCGACCTTAAGGATTTCGTTGCCCGCAACAAAGCCCGCGTCGCTACAAGGAATATGGCGATGGCACGCCAGAAAAAACTGGACAAAATGGACATCATCGAACTGGATCGTGAAAAACCAAAGCCGGAGTTTCACTTTAAAACGGCCCGTACTTCCGGAAAGATGATCTTCGAGACAAACGATCTGGTGATCGGTTACGACGAACCGCTGACAAAACCGTTAAATATCCGCATGGAACGCGGCGAACGCATTGCCCTGACCGGTGCAAACGGTATCGGTAAGACCACGCTTCTGAAAAGCATTCTGCAGCTGATCAAACCGTATTCCGGCGAAGTGCATCTTGGCGATTATCAGCATATCGGTTATTTTGAGCAGGAGTCCGATACGCAGAACACTTCGACCTGTATCGAAGAGATCTGGAGCGAATTTCCGGCAATGACACAGTACGAGATCCGTTCCATGCTGGCAAAATGCGGTCTGACCACCAAACACATCGAGAGTCAGGTGCGTGTACTGAGCGGCGGCGAGCAGGCAAAAGTACGTCTCTGCAAGATTTTGAACCGTGAGAGCAATATTCTGCTGCTGGACGAGCCGACCAACCACCTCGATGTTGACGCAAAAGCAGAACTGAAAAAAGCTCTTCAGGAATATAAGGGAAGTATTCTGCTGATCTGCCATGAGCCGGAATTCTATCAGGATATCATGACAACCGTCTGGAACTGCCAGGAATGGTCCTTAAAGCTGTAGAAAATTTCCAAGGAAAAAGCTGGCGGCAATCCCGGCAAAAACAGAAAGCAGTGCACCTGCCAGCGTATACCGTGTTTTTGTCACTTTTGCTGCCATAAAATAAACGCTCATCGTATAAAATACCGTTTCCGTGCAGCTGAGCATCAGTGATGCGATGATTCCGATCTTGGAATCCGGCCCGAATTCTTTAAAAATATCCAGAAGAAATCCGGTCGCCGCACTGGCGGAAAACAGACGCACCACTGCAAGCGGCACAAGCTGCACCGGAAATCCGATTCCGGCAAAAAGCCTGCCAAGGATATCCGAGAGCCATTTAAGGAAACCCGATGCCCGCAGGATCCCTACGGCTGTCATCAGCCCGACAAGTGTCGGCAGGATCGCAAATGCCGTGTGGATTCCTTCCCCGGCACCACGCACAAAATCACCGTATGCATCTCTCTTTTTCAGAAAGGCATAACCGACAACGTAAAGCAGAACAAACGGTATCATATACATCGACAAAAAGAGCAGAAATGACAGAAAAATCCCTCCATAAGTCCGTCCGTTTACTGTATCTTATGAAGGGATTTTTGTAACTATTCAGGTAAAGCGGACATTCACAATCCGCTTCGCTACTTGCTCAGCTCTGCTGCCAGAAACACAAAAACATGCTTCAGGATTTTTCCACAGCTGCTTCCGCTTCCATGGTTTCAAGCGTTTCTTTGATTTCTCTTTCTTTTTCAGCTTCTGTCACTTCTTCGACCACATCGGTTTCCTCTGTGCCTGTCTGTGTCTCATTTTCCTGTGCAGTCTCCGCTTTTTCTTCCTGTGGTTTCACAACCTCTTTTGTTTCGTTTTCTTTGCGAAGTTCTACTTTTGCTTTTTCTGCGGTTTCCTGTGCAGCTGCAGCTTCTTCCACAACCGTTTCTCTGATCGGCTCCTGCTCCGGATGCTGCATTCTCTGCGGATCACTCCACACACGTTCCCATGGATTTGGCATACGCTCACCGTTCATATGGATCCCCATGCTCTGTGCATACGGATACGGCATTCCACGATAGAATCTTTTTTCTTCATCAGAAGCACTCTTCATCAGTTTGCGGCCTGCCCATAAAACAAATACAGCAACAACAGCAACCGGAATCTTTGCGATCACAGCACCCGGCAGACTGGTCGGCCCGTAGATGATGTCCGCAAAATATTTGACAACACTCCAGATCATGCACGCCGCCACGATATACAGAACCGTTCCCATGGCCTTTTTACCATCCCGTCTGCTGATGCTGTCCTTTAAGCCTTCGCTCCAGTCCATCCAGTCATCGCCCCAGAGATAATGATCCTCCAATTTTTTAAACGCTTCTGCGTCCATCGAATTCTTGTTGGTTGCATCGAAAAAGCTGTACAGCAGAATGATCGGTGCAAAGAAAAGCAGCGGCTTGATATCCAGCCAGATACCCACTGCACATAACGTTGCAAAGATTGTCATTAAAGACAATCCCTGCTTCATAAATCCCATATACATCTGTCCTGCTCCCGGGATCAGAGAAAACAAAAACATCAATATTTTATTCTTTTGTCTTGCCATTTTCTTTTCCTTTCATAATGTTTTCGCATCACCACATCTGCATGCGAAACGGTATTTCCATCGAAAGCATTTTTAAATCTCATTGCAAAATTCAGAAACACTGCTTCAGCAGCTGTAACGCCTCTGAAAACTTCTCCACCGGAACTGTTGCACAGGAAAGAGCAAGACGGATCCCTTGCTCACTTTCATCCGCAGATAAAAAAGCAAAACCTTTTTCTTCTGCTCTGTACAGAACTTCCCGCAGATTTCCTGCTCCGAAAATTTCTAGAAGGCTTACAAATCCGGTCTCCCCGGCCGTAACTTTTGCCTCTTCTACAAAAATCCTTTTCGCTTCACTGCACAAAATTTTTGTTTTCGCCAAATAGTGTTTCCTGGATTTGCGAATCTGACTTTCCAGATGACCATCCCGGATAAACTGACACAATGCGATCTGTTCCGTTTTGGATGCCGTCTGATTATAAAAATCTCTGCGTCTCTGATATTTTTCCAGAAGATCCGGCGGAAGCACCATAAAACTTAAGCGGATCGACGGCAGCAAAAGCCTGGAAAATGTTCCAAGATAAATGACTCCGTTTCCGCCCGCCAGACCCTGAATGGACGGCGATGGATGATGATAATAACAGAATTCACTGTTGTAGTCATCCTCGATCAGCAAAATATTTTTTTCAGATGCTTCACGCAGTATCTTCATCCGCTCTCCGACCGAAAGAACATCGCCCCAGGCAGTCGCCTGCGAAGGTGACACATAGCAGACATCCGGCTGCTCCTGTTTTCGATCGCACAGTTCAAAACCATGATCCTCAAAAACGGCACGCCCCTGCCGAAATCCCGGATTATAAAACGCAATTTTTTTACGTCCCTCAATCAACGGACACAGAATGTGAAGCAGGCTCTGAACACCCGCTCCGATCACAATATGTTCCGGCGTACAAACCACATTTCGGTTGTTTTGCAAATATCTGCACAGAACCTCCCGCAGATCGTATTCTCCCTGCGGTTCTCCATAAGAGAGCAGACGCTCATCCTGCCGCAGTGCACTTTTGATATACCGCCTCCACAGTTCAAACCGGAAGGTTTCTCTGTCAACACTTGCAGACGCAAAATTGTAAAGCACCGGCTTCTTTTCTTTTTGAGCGGCACTTTTCTGAAATTCTGCCGTTTTTCGCGTCCTGCCGATGTCCGTCACATAAAATCCGCTCTGCGGCCTGGAAATAATATAGCCCTCTGCCGCAAGCACCATGTATGCCGTCTCCACCGTTGTCCGGCTCATCTGCAATTCTGCCGCACACCGCCGGATCGACGGCAGCCTGCTTCCAGGTGCAAGCTGTTGCGACAGAATAAGCTGTTTGTAATAATTATATACCCGCATATAGCGGTGAACAGACTGATTGTCAAGTTCCGGTTTCATAGATCACACTCCTGGAATTTCAAAAATGTCAAAGTTAAATGTCTTTTCTTACAAGAAAAAACCGACTTTTGAACCTTTTTACCCTGACATCTTACAAAACGATAAGCAAAAATAACAAATCCAGTGCCCCGTCGATCAGCAGGCAGGCTCCGAAGAATACCATCGTCATCTTCACAGCCCCGAATGGGTTGAAAAGCAAAGCCACACCAACGATCATCAAAAGAATCCCGATCGTCAGAAGCTTGCCCCAGCCGATTGCATCCAACACACGCAGATCCAGTGCTCTCTGGATTTTGCTGATACCGTCCAGCATCAGTACCACGCCAAGCAAAAACGGCAAAAACGATACCACCGTCTGCGGCGTGATCAGACAGAACACGCCAAGTGCAATAAAGATTACACCGAGGATCAGTTCGCCCTTTGCCTTACCTTTCCGGCACTGGAGCACATGCAGAAGTCCGTATGCCGCCGCAATCACGCCGCAGCCATAACAGATCGCCCGCACACTGGTATCAGGCTTCAGCACCAGAAACAGTCCCAGAAGGATATAGCCTGCTGCCTGAAGAATCTGTATTGCTTTTATCTTACTTCCCATAAAAACACTCCTTCCCTTTTTTCATAAAAATCACTATGAAAACAGTCTACCACGAAGCGGAGCCGGATACAATGTACCATTTGGAAGATTTGTCTAGGTTCTTATTGTTTATGTTGACTTTAATTGTATTTTAAAAATATTTTAAAATAATGAGAGTTATGCGTTAATATTATTTTCAAGCATATCTTTCTGAATTTCTTCGTGCAAATAAATCGGAGGTGATCTCGATGAGTATATTCGAATACGACAAAGAAGAGGAAGAACGCAAATTACGAAAAGCCGAGTATGAAGCTGGTGTATCTGCTGGATTCAGCGATGGATTTGATAATGGATTTAATAACGGCATCGATACTGCAAAAAAGGATGCTGCTATTGCTTTTGCAGAACTTCACGTTCCGGTTGAGCAAATTGCTTCGGCACTGCAAGTAAATGTCGAAATCGCAAAACAATGGATTGGCAATAAGTAGCAAAATAAGAATTGACCGAGCTCTTTAGAGCGAGGGATGCTTCTTATCCGAAGGGCAAAAAGATGGGCATTAAGAAAACTTATATGTAAAATATGACGCCATGATGATTCGAAAACAATCTCCTGACACGCTGCATTTCCTGTTCGGATTCATCATGGCTGTATTATTTTACACACTATTTTTTACGATACCCGTATCAGCACCACTGCCACATCGTTTACATTTGTCCCGGTTGCTCCGGTAATGATCAGTCCTCCTGTCTTTTTCAGTGCATGGTAGGCATCATTCTCTTTCAGCACTTCATAGACATCAAGTCCTGCCTGTTGCATTTTTTCTTTTGTATTTTCATCGCAATAGCCACCGGCTGCATCGGTCGGTCCGTCAGTACCATCGCTTCCGACGCTGAAAATGGCAGTATTTCTGCATGCAGCCAGTCCTTCTGCCGCCGCAAGTGCCAGCTCCTGGTTGCGTCCGCCGAGTCCTTTTCCTGTCACGTGGACGATCGTCTCGCCTCCCGCGATAAAAGCAAGGCTTTTGTCTGTATTTTGATGTGTTTTTGCGATCGCTGCTAAAAACGCTCCTGCTTCTTTTGCCTCACACTGCAGGGCATCTGTGAGGATCATGCTTTCGTAGCCAAGTTTTTCGCAGGCTTCTTTTGCTGCCAGGCACAGATTTCTGACGCTTCCGGTGATCCTGGTTTCCACATTTGTTACTGCTTTTGGTGTTTCCATCTCCAGTAATGTTCTTGCCTTCTCGCTGAGTTTTAAGTGATATTTTTCAGCGATTGCGATTGCATCGGATGCGGTCGAAGAGTCTGCATATGCCGGTCCGGATGCGATCATATCAAGCGGATCTCCGACGATATCGCTCAGTACAATCGCAAATATGGCTGCCGGTTCACAGAGTCCGGCAAATTTTCCGCCTTTGACTGCGGACAGTCTTTTCCGTATGGTGTTCATTTCTACAATATCTGCCCCGCATGCAAGCAGCTGCTTTGTTATATCCGATAATTCTTCTGTACTTATCAATGGTTTTTCAAAAAGGGCGGAGCCGCCTCCGGAAAGCAGAAATAGTACCTGATCGTCTGCCTGCAATTCTTCTGTCAGCTCGATCACTTTCTGTGTGGCCGCAAAGGTATTTGTATCCGGAACCGGATGTCCTGCTTCAAAACATTCGATCCCCGGAATGTCTCCCTGAATATGTCCGTATTTCGTGATCACAATCCCTTTCTCAATCTGTCCATTCAGGATGTTTGCGGCTGCATTTGCCATCTGCCAGGCTGCTTTTCCAACCGCCACAAGGTAAAGTTTTCCTTTTACCGGTTTTCTGTTTTTCAGTGCCTGTTTCACTGCCTCATCCGGCAGTACTTTTGTGATCGCTTCTTTTATGATTTTATCTGCTTCTTCTCGTAGTGTCATATTATCCTCTCCCCATAAATTTGACTCAAACACACCTGTTTGTTGCCTGCTTCTTTTTAAGTCGAACGCACATGAGATCTGGCATGCAATTCTGGTCAACTCTGCTGACATTTACCTGACAAAATCGCTATAAAAAGTCTTCTTCATCTAAGATACAAAAACGACAGAGAAAGTTTCCTCTCCCTGCCGCATTCTTGCTTTATTTATGCAAGTATCTCACATCTGCTCCTGATACTTGCTGCATTGCTGGACGCTTATTCAAAAATATCTTCGCCAAATCTTACTTTTGCGTATGCCTTGATTGCTTCTACGCATTTGTCAAATCCAAGCTTGCTGCTGTCCAGACACAGATCGTAATTTCTCGCATCGTTCCAGGTGCGTCCGGTATAATAATGATAGAAATCACCTCGATACTTGTCTGTCTTTGCTATAAATCTTTCCATCTCTTTTTCCGTCATAGAGTTGCGTTCCATACCACGTGCCAGGCAGTAATCCTGTGGTGCATGGATAAAGACGCTCATCACATCCGGGCGGTCTTTGAGAACAAAGTCTGCACAGCGTCCGATAAATACACAGGACTCTTTCTCTGCCAGTTCTTTGATCACTTTTGCCTGATAATTAAAGAGATTGTCTGCGGAGACAAATCCGCCATGATCCGGCTGGATCAGCCCGCCTTTGTAGATTCTTGTGGAATTTCCAAAGAGCGGATTATTGCGAAGTTTTTCATCTGCCTGATTGAACAGCTCTTCTTTGATTCCGCTGTCATCGGATGCCATACGCAGAATTTCTCTGTTATAACAGTTTACACCCAGATTTTCTGCCAGCATCTGACCGATGGTTTTTCCACCGCTTCCATACTGTCTTGCGATCGTAACGATCAGTTTTCCCATAGCACAAACCCCCTTTTATTCTCCAAGGTATGCTTTCTTGACAGACTCGTCATTTAACAGCTTGTCTGCATCACCCTGTAAGATAATTTTGCCTGTTTCCAGGACATATGCTCTGTCTGCGATGGAGAGTGCTTTCTTTGCATTCTGCTCTACCAGAAGTACGGTCGTGCCGGCTGCACTGACTTTCTTGATAATTTCGAAAATCTCATTTACAAAAATCGGTGAAAGTCCCATAGACGGTTCATCCATAAGGATGATTTTCGGATGAGACATCAGTGCACGTCCCATTGCAAGCATCTGCTGTTCACCACCGGAAAGCGTACCTGCCATCTGGTTCTTACGTTCTTCCAGACGCGGGAAATGCTCATATACCATATCAAGTGTCTGCCTGATCTCGTCTTTGTCTTTTCGTGTATAAGCACCCATTTTCAGGTTCTGATAAACACTGAGTTGTGCAAATACGCGTCGTCCTTCCGGAACGTGTGCCATTCCCATAGAAACGATCTTGTGAGCCGGCACTTTTGTAATATCTTTTCCTTCGAAGAAAATATGGCCTGATTTCACCGGTGTCAGCCCTGTGACTGCATGAAGTGTTGTAGTCTTTCCGGCTCCGTTGGCACCGATCAGTGCGATGACTTCTCCCTGATTTACTTCAAAGGAAATTCCCTTGATCGCCTGAATCATACCGTAGTATACATTCAGATCTTTTACCTCAAGCATTGCCATAAGTCCATTTCCTCCTATTCTCCCAGATATGCTGTGATAACCTGCGGATCATTCAGTACTTCCGCAGTCGGTCCCTGTGCCAGTACTTTTCCGAAATTCAGTACGGTCAGCTCTTCACAGATACCGGAAACCAGTTTCATGTCGTGTTCGATCAGAAGGATTGTCATATTAAAATGATCACGCACAAAGCTGATCGTTTCCATCAGTTCTTTTGTCTCGTTCGGATTCATGCCGGCTGCCGGCTCATCCAGAAGCAGAAGCTTCGGATCAGTTGCAAGTGCTCTGGCGATCTCCAGTTTTCTCTGCTGTCCATATGGCAGGTTAGAAGCCAGATACTCGGCATCCTTCTCAAGGTCGAACACTTTCAAAAGCTCCATCGCACGTTCATTCATCTCTTTTTCCACCTTACGGTAATGCGGCAGACGCAGAATCCCTTCGAGCGTATTGTAGTGATGATGATTGTGCAGTCCTACTTTTACATTGTCCAGTACGGACATCTGTGAGAACAGGCGGATATTCTGGAAAGTACGGGCGATACCTGCTTTGTTGATATCAATGGTCTTCTTTCCGGTAATGTCCTGTCCATCTAATTTTACAATACCTTCATCCGGTTTGTAAACACCTGTCAGCAAGTTAAATATGGTTGTTTTTCCGGCACCGTTCGGTCCGATCAGGCCATAGAGCTGACCTTTCCCTATATTCATATCAAATTCGGATACGGCACGCAATCCTCCGAATGAAATGCTCAGATTCTTTACCTCTAACATGTTCTCCATATTATTTCGCCTCCTTTGCTTCTTTTCTCTTCGCAAGCAGACGCTTCGGTGAATAACGTTCTCTCATTTCCAGTGCTTTCGGGCTCCAGTTCAGAAGCATCATCACGATCAGGACGATTGCATAGATCAGCATACGGTAGTCATTCAGTCCGCGCAGAAGCTCCGGAAGCAGTGTCAGTACAACGGCTGCGATCATAGAACCTCTTGTGCTTCCGATACCGCCAAGTACAACAAATACCAGGATCATGATCGACTGGTTATAACCAAAGTTTTTCGGCAGTGCAGTCAGGGTAGCCAGGTTATGTGCATACAGAACACCGGCAACTCCGGCAAGGGCTGCTGAAATAATAAATGCCATCAGTTTGTATTTTGTAATATTGATACCGACAGACTCAGCTGCGATACGGTTGTCACGGATAGACATGATCGCACGTCCGTCTCTGGAATTGATCAGATGCAGTACGATAACCAGTGTGATCAGTACCAGGATCACGCCGATGGTAAACGTAGAATCATTTGGCGTTCCGGTGATTCCCTGTGGTCCGTTAATGATAACATCTCCTCCGTCCATGTTCAGCGACATGGCATCCTTCATAGAAAAATGGAAACCATTTGCATCTTTTCCGATAAAGAATACGTTGATCAGGTTCTTGATGATCTCACCAAAGGCCAGGGTAACGATCGCCAGGTAGTCACCTTTCAGTCGCAGTACCGGGATTCCGATGATCAGTCCGAACAGAGCCGCAACAGCAGCTCCGATCAGCAGTGCCAGAAAGAAACGAAGTCCATCCGGCATCATTCCTGCGGTGCATTTTGAGAAGAATGCACTGGAGAATGCACCCACACACATAAATCCTGCATGTCCAAGACTCAGCTCACCTAAAATACCTACCACAAGATTCAAAGATACAGCCAGAATCACATAAACACAGAGCGGAACTAAAAGTCCCTTCATCAGACTGGAGATCTGACCTCCTGCCAGCATTGCTTCTACGATGATATAAGCGAGGATGACGATTCCGTATGTGATCAGATTGTTTTTTGTCGTTTTGTTTAATTTTAATTTTTTCATCGCTGCCACCTACACTTTCTCCTGAATCTGCTTTCCAAGCAATCCGCTTGGTTTTACCAGAAGTACAACGATCAGAACTCCGAATACGATCGCATCTGCCATCTGAGAGGAAATATATGCTTTGCCGAGAATTTCAATAATACCAAGCAAAATACCTCCGATCAGTGCTCCCGGAATCGATCCGATACCGCCAAATACAGCGGCTACGAATGCTTTGATACCAGGCATGGCTCCGGTGTACGGTGTCAGAGAAGGATAAGCAGAACACAGCAGAACCGCTGCGATTGCTGCCAGTGCAGAACCGATTGCAAAGGTAAGGGCAATCGTTCCATTTACATTGATGCCCATCAGCTGTGCAGCACCTCGATCCTCCGAAACTGCCAGCATTGCCTGACCTGCTTTTGTCTTGTTGATGAACAGTGTCAGACCGATCATGATGATCATACATGCAAGAACAGTAACGATCGTCTCACCGGAGATCGTCAGTTTTCCGCCTGCCAGCACAACTGCCGGAACTGTTACAACAGATGTAAAAGATTTTGTATCTGCACCGAACATCAGAAGTGCAAGGTTCTGAAGCAGATAGCTGACACCGATCGCTGTGATCAGAACAGCCAGCGGTGAAGATGCATTTCGAAGCGGACGGTAAGCAACACGCTCAATAACCAGTCCGAGAATCGTACAGATGACAACTGATAATATAACTGCCAGAATTGGATTCACGCCTAAAGAATTCATGGAGATAAAAGCTGCATAACCGCCTACCATGATGATATCACCATGTGCAAAATTCAGCATCTTTGCGATACCGTATACCATTGTATAGCCAAGTGCTATGATTGCATAGACACTTCCAAGGCTGATACCGTTGATCAGATAAGAAATAAAACTCATACGCACACCCCTTGTCGTATTTTTAATATAACCATCGTTTTCTTAAAAATAAGAATACCACACAGATATCAAAAACAGACTTTACAAGTCTACCTTTGATATCTGTGTATGGTTGTTTTCTGTGTTTGCCTACTTATTCAATAGGATTCGCTTATAACAGGAAAAAGGGCTGCCCATGGCAGCCCTCCTTTGGGCTTCCTTACCGAACTGTAAGTGCCTCTTCATTTTTATTACGATGATGTTGGGGGGTAAAAATCCCCACTTGACATGCCTGTGGATGTTCCGTGCTTCGCACTCCCACAATCGACACCGGCATCATTACATTGCTACGTAAGCACCATCTTTGATCACGACAGCTTTTGGTGCCTTATCCGGCTCACCGTCTGCTGTCCAGGTCATACCTTCACCGGTCAGACCATCGTAGCTGATCTCTGTCATGGCAGTTTTCATTGCATCACAGATGTCGCTTACGCTCATATCAGCTGTCACACCTGCTTTTTCTGCTGCTGCTTTCATGATATAGATTGCATCGTAAGTATCCGCTGCAAACTGGTTCGGTGTATCGCCGTAAGCTTCTTTGTAAGCAGAAACAAATGCCTGTGTCTTTTCATCATCTGCATCAGCTGCAAACGGTGTCAGAAGCATAACGCCATCAGCCAGTTTTGTATCGAAGTTCTTAACTGCCAGCAGACCATCCAGACCGTCACATCCGAAGAAGGTCGGAGCATAACCCATGGAGTTTGCCTGTGTCAGGATCAGAGAAGCTTCTGTATAGTAGATCGGCAGGAATACCATGTCAGCACCTGCATCCTTTGCTTTCTGCAGCTGTACTGAGAAGTCTGTCTTGCTGTCTTCGGTAAATGCTTCAGCAGAAACAACTTCGAAGTCCTGATTTTTTGCCTCTTCTGCAAATTTCTGATAAATACCGGAAGAATATACATCAGAGCTGTTGTAGATAACGGCTACTTTTGATGCCAGCTTATTCTCACCGATGTATTTTGCAGATGCAGTACCCTGACCCGGGTCAGAAAAGCATACACGGAACGCATTGTCATATTTGATAGATTCAACAGCGGAACCTGACGGTGTCAGCTGGAACATATTGTCTTCATGTGTTTTCTCAACAACTGCTGTACACGGTGTGGATGTAACAGTACCCATCAGCATCTGCATACCCCAGTCTTTCAGGGAGTTGTAAGCGTTTACAGATTTTTCTGCATCATGCTCATCATCTTCAAATTTAAATTCAACCTGCATGCCGTTGATACCGCCTGCTTCGTTGATCTCTTTTACTGCCAGCTCTGCTGCATTTTTAACAGCCAGTCCATATACGGCTGCTCCTCCGGTGATCGGTCCGATTCCGCCAATCTTCAGTGTATCACCTGCTGTTGCTGAATCAGCAGTTGTGTCTGTGCTTGCTGTGTTGTCAGATTTACTTCCACATCCTGCCAAAGAAGCAGCTACCATAGAGACTGCTGCAACGGTAGCAAAAAATCTTGTGAATTTTTTCATAATATTTTTCCTCC
>OLRP01000196.1_pt1 | contig 52060 bp, 42 predicted proteins | sample 1672401 | NCBI WGS metagenome assembly OLRP01 (sample SAMEA3136682, study PRJEB25190) | human gut metagenome | reverse complement strand
CCGTGAGAATGCCAACCAGCGTGTCTATGGCCGTCTGGGATATCTTGGCAGCATGAAAAAGAAGAAGCCACATATGATGATCGCGCTGTGTGGCTGTATGATGCAGGAAGCACATGTGGTGGAAAAACTGAAAAAGAGTTACCGGTTCGTGGATCTGATCTTCGGAACCCATAACATCTTCAAGTTCCCGGAACTTCTGTGTTATGCTATGGAATCGGACCGGATGATCATCGATGTTTGGAAAGATACCGATCAGATCGTGGAAGACCTGCCGGTAGATCGAAAATACAAATTCAAATCCGGTGTCAACATTATGTTTGGGTGCAACAACTTCTGCAGTTACTGTATCGTACCGTATGTCCGTGGCCGTGAGCGAAGCCGGAATCCGGAAGATATCGTAAGAGAGATCGAACATCTGGTAGCGGACGGTGTGGTGGAAGTCATGCTGCTTGGTCAGAATGTAAATTCCTATGGAAAAAATCTGGAGCATCCGATTACATTTGCACAGTTGTTAAAAGAGATTGAAAAGATTGAAGGACTGAAGAGAATCCGGTTCATGACCTCTCATCCAAAGGATCTGTCCGATGAACTGATCGAGGTGATGGCTGAGAGTAAAAAGATCTGTCCGCATCTTCATCTGCCTCTGCAGTCAGGCAGCAGCCGGGTGTTAAAAGAGATGAACCGTCGGTATACAAAAGAGTCCTATCTGGCACTGGTTGACCGGATTCGTGAGAAATTGCCGGATATTTCTCTGACGACGGATATTATTGTGGGATTTCCGGGAGAGACAGAAGAAGACTTTCTGGAGACCATGGATGTAGTCGGAAAAGTGGGATATGACAGCGCATTTACCTTTATTTATTCCAAAAGAAGCGGAACACCTGCAGCGGCCAAAGAGGATCAGGTGCCGGAAGAGGTTGTAAAAGATCGTTTTGACCGTCTTTTAGCGCAGGTGCAGGAAATTGCACGAGAACGCTCTTCCCGTTTTGAGGGAACGGTACAGGAAGTTCTGGTAGAGAGTGTCAACGATCAGGATGCATCTCTGGTAACCGGACGAATGGGCAATAATCTTCTGGTACATTTCCCGGGAGATGCTTCTATGATTGGCACATTCAAACAGATTCATCTGGACGTATGCAAGGGATTCTACTATATGGGAACGCCTGCAGAATAGAAAATGTTACTGTTCACTCTGACTTTTACCTCAACATCATAGAATAGTATCAAAACAGAATAGTAATGTCATGGAAAAAGTATCATTTCAGTAGTAAAATACTGGCTAAAAACAGACAGTATTTGGAGAGTACCGTTTAGACATCAGGAGGGAACATAATGGGTAAGAACACGACGAATGATATGACGCAGGGAAACTGCATGCGTTTACTGGTACAGTTTTTTCTGCCGATCCTGGCAGGAAATCTGTTTCAGCAGTTATACAGCTTTGCAGACTCTATGGTGGTGGGAAAAGGAATTGGCGATACGGCACTTGCAGCAGTCGGAAATACCGGTTCCGTACATTTTCTGATCATTGGTTTCGCAATTGGGCTGACAGGAGGATTGGGAATCTGTATTTCTCAGTCTTTTGGAAGTGGCAATTATGAAAAACTTCGTAAGGAGCTGGCAATGTCTGTCTGGATCTGTCTGGCTATTGGGATTGTGATCACAGTGGTAAGTCTGGCCTTCATGCGGCAATTATTTACATTTCTCCATACACCGGAAGATCTGATGACGGAAACACTGCAATATTTCGGAACAATTCTTGCGGGAACCACCATTACAATTTTTAATAATTTTGCCATGACACTTCTGCGTTCCGTCGGAAACAGCCGGGTGCCTCTGCTTGCAATGATAATTTCCGCCATTGCTAATGTTCTGATGGATCTGTTATTCGTTTTTCCGCTGCATATGGGTGTTTTTGGCGCAGCGTTAGCCACTGTTCTGGCACAGGTTCTGTCTGCGCTTTACTGCTGTTACTACATAGGAAGGGAAAAAAATCTGATCCCGAAAAAAACGGACTGGAAACCACAGAGTGTAATCATCAAAAGACTGACATTGAAAGGTCTGCCTGTTGCCGTTATGAATTCTGTCACTGCAGTGGGTGGAATGGTATTGCAGACATTTGTCAACAATATGGGAACAAGCTATGTGGCTGCCTATGCGGCATGCACCAAGATTCTCAGTCTTTTTGAACAGCCGGCAAATACAGTGGGCCTGGCACTTCTTACTTTTGTGGGACAGAATTATGGTGCCGGAAAAAAGGAGCGGATACGTACCGGTATCCGAGAAGGAGTTATCCTGACGATCCTGATAAATATTCCACTGGCTTTGATGTTGCTGTGTATTCCTGAGTTTCTGACTTCTTTCATGTTGAATGATGCGTCGATTATTTCTTACACAAGAGATTTTCTGGCGGTTACAGGCATCTGTCTGTTTCCTCTGGGATGGCTGTTTGTGTTCCGCAACGGGTGTCAGGGCATGGGACATACGTTTGTTCCGATGCTTTCAGGAGTCCTGGAAGTGTCTCTTCGAGTGGTCATGGTAAAGCTGCTGACTCCATATCTGGCTTTTCGTGGTGTTGCTCTGGCAGAAGTATCTGCCTGGATCGGCGCCTGGATCATGTTGATGATCACTTACTGGATCTATCAGGAAAGAACGGATTCTTTTCGGTAAGTCTGAGGAGAACATCCTACCTTGGTGCGAAACTGTCGATTGAAATTTGAAAGGTTATGAAATCCGGTATCGAAAGCAATGTCGGAGATATTGCGATCCGTATTGCGCAGAAGGTCGCATGCTGATCGGATACGTACCTGATTCAGATATTCAATGGCTCCGAGACCGAAATTCTGTTTGAAACAGCTCATAAAGTAACTGCTGCTCATATGAGCGATCTTTGCCAGCTGCTCTATGGTGACAGATTCAGAATGATGTTTCTGTATATAAGTGAGAACAGGCCGAAGTGTTTCGGTCATCCGAGATTCTGTCGAAACCGTGTGTTCGGTGCAGAGTCCCGGTGTCGATGCCAGCAGATAAAATAAGCGAAGCAGTTCGCCTTTCAGTAACAGATCAGACGTTGCAAGATTTTTGTGCGCACACTGCATAATAGTCCGGACCGAATCATGGAGTTCATGATACCCCGGGGGGCCTGAGATACAGGGACCAGAACTCTTCGTCTGGAAGAAAAGATCGGCAGCAGAATATCTGTATAACAACGGTCATCGTAACTTCCCACCAGCATATTCTGATGAAAAACAATGGTATCATAAAAAAAAGAGCTGTGCTCATCCGACATGATAGCATGAAGGACGTTGGGCTGGATCAGAAAGATGTCTCCCGGTTTGGCAGAGATGGTCTGATCCTCGTATTTGAAAAAAACATTTCCAGATTTTATGTAATTTAATTCCATTTCACTGTGCCAGTGCAGCGGTACACTCGTAAAATAATCCGGTATACCGCAGTCATAGTAACTGTATGGAACCTGAATGGATCCGTGCTGGCACTTTTCTTTTATCGCATAAAGATTCATAACATACGCCTCCGTAAAATAAATATCTCCGGCAAAATAAATAAAATCATAGAATAGTATTGCAGAGAATACTGTTTCCGGAAAATATAAAAGAATCAGTTGTAATATATCATATAATGATACGTGTTGCAACGGAAAACAGAGAAGGGTACGATGTTGCAGAATGAAAAACTGTGGCATCAGGAACCCTTTTTGCTGTGCAAAATAATATAAATTATTTTTTGAGAATGAAATAAAGGATAAAAATAGCCAAAAAAAATATATGGATAAGAAGAAACACAAGAACATTATACAAAAATAATAGAATAGTATCAGAAATAAATAGTATATTGTTTGAAACCTAAGAAAATAAATAGTATTCTGGTAAGCGAAGGTAGTTGTTATAGAGAAACGAGACAACATCAGAAAGAAAGAGGGTTTTACAAAATGTCAAAATGGTTAGATGACGCAATTTTTTATGAAATCTATCCGCAGTCATTTAAAGATACTAACGGGGACGGCATCGGAGATTTTCAGGGTATTATCGAAAAATTAGATTATATCAGAGAACTTGGATGTAACGCTTTATGGATCAATCCTTGTTTTCTCTCTCCGTTCGGAGATGCAGGATACGATGTTGCAGATTACTGTCGTGTAGCTCCACGTTACGGAACCAACGAAGATCTGAAACAGTTATTTGAAGAAGCGCATAAAAAAGGAATTCATGTACTGCTGGATTTGGTGCCGGGACATACTTCTATAGAACATCCATGGTTCATCGAATCCATGAAAGCGGATAAGAACCCATATACCGACCGTTATATCTGGACCGATAAAGTATGGGAATCACCGGAGGTCAGCTTCGGCGGCTCTCTGAGAGGTATCTCTGAGCGTGACGGTGCGGTGGCTGTCAACTTCTTCTCCAATCAGCCGGCATTAAACTATGGTTTCTATCAGCCGGATCCGGAGAAACCGTGGCAGCAGTCGATCGACGATGAAGGACCACAGGCAACTATCGCAGCAATGGAAGATGTAATGAGATTCTGGCTGGGGATGGGCTGTGATGGCTTCCGGGTAGATATGGCAGAGTCTCTGGTGAAAAATGATCCGGAGAAAAAAGGAACCATCCGCGTATGGAAACAGATCAGAGAATTCCTTGATAAAGAATTTCCGGATGCAGCAATGGTATCTGAATGGGGTGATCCACAGAGATCTCTGGAGGGAGGATTCCACATGGACTTTCTGCTGGAGTTTGGTACTTCACATTCCAACGATCTGTTCCGCTGCAAAGAGCCGTATTTTTCATCCCGTGCAAAAGGAAATATCTATGATTTCGTAGAATCCTATAAAGAAAACTGTGAAAAGACAGCCGGCAAAGGTCTGATGTGTATGTTTTCAGGAAACCATGATGTAGACCGCCTGGCACGCCATCTTCACGGTGATGAATTGAAAGTGGCTTTTGCATTTATCCTGTCTATGCCAGGTGCGCCATTTATCTATTATGGCGATGAAATCGGTATGCGTTATGTAGAAGGACTGAAATCTGTAGAAGGCGGTTACAACCGTACCGGTTCCCGTTCTCCGATGCAGTGGGATGACAGCACCAACGCAGGTTTCTCCAGTGCACCGGCAAGTGATCTGTATATTGCCATGGATCCGGATAAAGATCGGCCAACAGCAAAGAAAGAGATGGCAGCTCCGGATTCTCTGTATCATGAAGTGAAAAAACTGATCCGGATCCGTCAGAGCCACAAAGCTCTGCAGAGCCGAGGAAAGATCACTTTTGTTTATGCAGAAAAGAATGCATATCCGCTGGCATACATCCGTGAAGCCGGTGATGAGAAGATCCTCGTGATCATCAACGCAGCCGCAGAGGCAAAAACATTTGCATGCGATGCAGAGCCAAAAGAAGCAATCTATAACTTTGGCGCAGCCGCAGAGGCTAAAAATGGAAAAATAACTGTTCCGGCACAGTCAGCAGGATTTTACCGGATCTGAGAAAACATAAGATAGTTGTTCGTGAATATTTATACGATTCGTATAAATTCTGTACATCGCGAAGCGTGTTACTGGGCACAGAGTGAACAGTAACGTTATGATAATTATATATGGAGGTGTAAAATGAGGGAAAACAAAGTAGTTTACGGACTGATCGGATATGGCGGCATGGGCAGATGGCATACGGAGATCCTTTCCAATGTTTCGGAAGCTGTAATCGGTGGCATCTATGACATCAAGGAAGAAAAGAGAGAAGAAGCGAAGGAGAAGGGCTTTTTTGTATATGAAACAGAAGAAGCCATGCTGGCAGATCCGGATATCGATGTGGTTCTGATCGCTACTCCGAATGACTGCCACAAACCCATCGCCATCCGTGCCATGCATGCAGGGAAGAATGTAATATCGGAAAAACCGGTGACATTATCTTCCACTGATCTGCTGGAAATGGAAAATGCAGCCAAAGAGACAGGAAAATTACTTACTGTACACCAGAACAGACGGTGGGATGATGATTTTCTGATCATCAAAAAGCTGGTAGAGGAGCAGAAACTGGGCCATGTCTTCCGGATCGAGAGCCGTGTCCATGGTTCAAGAGGTATCCCGGGCGACTGGAGAAAAGAAAAGGCCCATGGTGGCGGAATGATTCTGGACTGGGGCGTACATCTGCTGGATCAGATCTTATATATGTACGGTGACAGAAAGATCGAGACCGTATACGCATCACTTACCAATGTCACCAACCAGGAAGTGGACGATGGCTTCACTGCTATCCTGACATTTGAAGGTGGAACGGAAGTCCTGGTGGAAGTCGGTACCAACAATTATATTTCCCTGCCGAGATGGTATGTACTGGGAGAAGACGGTACCGCAGTGATCCGGGACTGGCAGTTAAACGGTGAGATCATCCGTAAGACCGGTAGGACGGAAGAGACGGTAGTACCGGTTAAGACAGCAGCCGGTCTGACAAAGACCATGGCACCGAGACGGGAAGATACCATTGTGAAAGAGGACTTACCAAAAGTATCCGGAGATATTGCAGACTTCCACAGAAATGTAGTTGCAGTGATCCGGGACGGAGCAGAACCTGAGATCAAACTGTTCCAGGTGATGCGCGTGATGAAACTGATGGAAGCAATCTTCCGGTCAGCGGAGACAAACCAGGTGATCCAATTTCAGGACTAGTACAGCGTTTCATAAATAACTATACCATACACGCGGGATACGGATTCGAGTGTGCAGGTTTAAAAACGCAGGCGTAGCGGGCTACGCTGAGGCTTTTAGACCTGTGCAATCGGATTTGTAGACAAGTGTATTGTGCAGTTATTTTGAAAACGCTCTAGATGTAACTAAGAAGATACTGAATAACTATAGATAGAAACAGTTATAACATAAAAATTGAGACCAATTGTACATGTTCTCTGAGAGTGCATGTAACAGAACAGGAGGAAACAAGCATGAAACAGATTAAAATCGGAACCTGCGTGCCGGGACCCGTGGCAGAAGAATGGTTGAAAGGATTTGTTGGAAAAGGATTCGAAACATTTTCCCTTAATTTCCATATGTCACTGGAAGGAACAGATCTTGACAAACTGGCACTGACCACAGACAAACTCCTTGCAGGAACAGATTCCAAGATTACTACACTCGGATATTACTGTAACCCGATCCAGTACGCAGAACACAGAAAGACACTGGAAAAGGTGATCTGCACTGCTGAAAAATTCGGAGCTACCCATGTAAGCACCTTTGCAGGAGCTTGGGAAGGAAAACCGGTAGAATCCGCATATGAAGAGTTCGGAAAAGTGTTCCGTGAACTGGCAGACCTTGCAGAAGAAAAAGGTGTGAAACTGGGTATTGAAAACTGCCTGATGGATGGAACCTGGGAACATGCTACCTGCAACATCGGTTTCAACCCGAAAGCCTGGGAAGTGATGTTTGAGGAAGTAAAGAATGACAACTTCGGTCTGGAATGGGAGCCGACCCACCAGATGGTACAGCTGATCGACCCTGTGGCAGAGCTGAGAAAATGGTGCAAAAAGATCGTCCATGTACATGGAAAAGATGCGACCATCGACTGGGATGCAGTAAGACACGGCGGAATCTCCGGAGCGGTTCCTTTTGTATGGCACCGTATGCCTGGATTTGGTGACACAAACTGGAGAGATATCATTTCTATCTTAAGAAGCAACGGATATGAGGACGATATCTGTATCGAGGGATATCACGATCCGGTATACCGGGGAGAACTGGAGATGACCGGACAGCTCCACGCACTGAACTATCTGAAATGGTGCCGAGGCGGAGAGTTTACACCAACTCCATGGGAGAAATAATACAGATATACAGAGACAGAAAGAAACAGGAGGGCATTCCTATGAAACTTGGGTTTGTTACAGCGATCCTTGACAGCTGGAACTATGAAGAGATGATGGATTTTGCGTCTGAGCAGGGATTTGAGTGTGTGGAAGTGGCATGCTGGCCACAGGAAAAAGCAGAAAGAAGATATGCCGGTGTAAGCCATATCGATGCAGAACGGGTCAACCAGGATGATGCATATGCAGAGCATATCGTGGAATATGCAAAAAAATCAAGAGTGGAGATCTCGTCACTGGCCTATTATCCAAATGTGATGGCGGCAGATAAAGAGAAAAGCGCAGCCGCTGTGGAACACCTGAAACAGGTGATCCTTGCAAGTAAGAAATTAGGTGTGGGCATGGTCACCACATTTATCGGAAGGGACCAGACCAAAAATGTACAGGAAAACCTGGAACTGGTAAAAGAGATCTGGCCGCCGATCATAAAACTGGCTGAGGAATGTGACGTGAAGGTTGCCATCGAAAACTGCCCGATGCTTTTCGGCGAGGACCAGTGGCCGGGAGGACAGAACCTGATGACAACACCGCCGATCTGGAGAGAAGTATTCCGGATCCTGGACAGTGACCATCTGGGCATCAACTACGATCCATCCCACTTTATCTGGCAGATGATCGACTATATCCGCCCGCTTTATGAGTTCAAAGATAAGATTTTCCATGTCCACTACAAGGATATCAAGATCTATAAAGACAAGCTGGAATCCTGCGGTATCATGGCATATCCGCTGGAATACATGTCACCGAAGCTCCCGGGACTCGGAGATGTGGACTGGGGAAAATATGTATCAGCACTGACAGACATCGGATATGACGGTTATACCTGTATTGAGATCGAGGACAAGGCCTTTGAAGATTCCAAGGAAAAGGTTGAGAATTCTTTGATCCTCAGCAAGAGATATCTGGAACAGTTCGTGATTTGATCGAATAAACTGCGAAGCGGATTGCGAATATCCGCTTGACTATAAAATTTATTGACTACAGGTAACTGTTCAGTGCCTTCACAGTTACAGGCAAAAATGCATATGAAATCACCTTCGGTGCTGGCATTTTTGCTTGTATGCCTCGGAATTTTGGCGTATTCATGCCAAAACATCTCGCGGGATAGTGACTACTGAATAGTTACTGCGGAATAAAAAGGAGATAATACCATGAGAAAATTAAAAGCAGGAATCGTAGGATGTGGAGGAATCGCCAACGGAAAACACCTTCCGGCTATGAAGAAAAGTGGTCTCTATGAGATCGTAGCTTTCTGTGACATCATCAGAGACCGTGCAGAGAAAGCAAAAGGAGAATATGGCACAGAAGATGCAAAAGTATTTGAAGACTATCAGGAGCTTATCAAAGAGGACCTGGATGTTGTATATGTAACCACACCGAACCGTTCCCATGCAGAGATCTCTATCGCAGCCATGGAAGCAGGAAAAGATGTTATGTGTGAAAAACCGATGGCAAAGAATTATGCAGAAGCACAGAAGATGGTGGAGACTTCAGAGAAAACAGGCAGAATTCTGAACATCGGATACCAGAACCGTTACCGTCCAGATTCCCTGTATCTGAAAGAAATGTGCAAGGCTGACGAACTGGGAGAGATCTACTTTGCAAAAGCCCATGCACTCAGAAGAAGAGCAGTTCCTACCTGGGGTGTATTCTTAAATGAAGAAGAACAGGGCGGCGGTCCGCTGATCGATATCGGAACCCATGCGCTGGATCTGACTTTATGGATGATGGACAACTATGAAGTAGAGTCTGTAACAGGACAGACCTTCCACAAACTGGCTGACCAGACCAATCAGGGAAATGCTTTTGGAGACTGGGATCCGAAGGAATTCTGTGTAGAAGATTCCGCTTTCGGATTCATCCGTATGAAAAACGGCGCAGTGATCGAGCTGGAAGCAGCCTGGGCACTGAACACACTGGAGGTTGATGAAGCCAAGACAAGTCTGTGCGGAACAAAAGCCGGAGCAGATATGAAAGACGGCCTGCGGATCAACTACATCCACCACAACAAACAGGTAGTAGAGAAACCGGCATTATCAGGTGAAGGAGTAGCATTCTTCTCAGGAGAAGAAAAACCGGCAGGAGATTATGAACAGGAACTGTTCTACCACATCGTTGCTGACGGAGCTGAACAGGTAGTAAAACCTGCACAGGCTGCAGTTGTCACCCGTGTACTGGAAGCAATCTATGAGTCAGCAAAGAGCGGTAAGACAATTTATTTTGATTAAAAAGTAATCTGACCGTGCAGGTCCAAAACGTAGACTGCTACGTCTGCGTTTTGGACCTGCGCACTCGAATCCGTATCCTGCGTGAATAATACAGTTATTTACGAAACACTGTAGTGGAAAGAAATAAAAAAAGATGGTAACTGTTCAGTACCTTTACAGTTACAACAGATTAAACATAAGGAGTAATCATGGAAATACATAAATTGCAGCAATTGCTGTCAGAAATGTCTTTGCAGGAAAAAATAGGACAGATGGTACAGCTTACCGGTGTATATTTTGACAAAGAGGCAGTGCTTACCGGAGTTGTCGGCGAACAATTACCGCCGGAATGGGTCATTCAGTATGCAGGCTCCGTACTGGGAGTGATCGGTAAAGAAAAAATATGTGATATTCAGAGCAAATATATGGAACAGCATCCCCATCATATCCCTCTACTCTTTATGGCAGATGTGATCCATGGATGCCGGACGATTTTCCCGATTCCATTGGGGCAGGCATGTTCCTTTCATCCGGAACTGGTGTCAGAGGCAGCATCGATAGCTGCCTCTGAGGCATCTTCTGAAGGACTTAAGGCAACCTTTTCTCCGATGATCGATGTTTCAAGGGATCCCCGGTGGGGCAGGATGCTGGAGTCTTTTGGTGAAGACCCATATGTGAACGGAGTCATGGGAGAAGCCATGGTAGATGGCTATCAGCAGAAAAACGATGAAGGAATCGCAGCATGTCTGAAACATTTTGCAGGTTACGGAGCAGTGAATGCAGGCCGGGAATATAACGATGTTGAAATATCCCAACGGACATTCCTGGAACAGTATGTAAAACCTTTCCGCATGGCGTTGAAGGCAAAACCAGCTATGGTTATGACCGCTTTTAATGCCATAGACCGAAAACCGATCAGTGGGAATAAGGAACTTCTCAGAGAACTTCTGCGGGATAAAGAAGGATTTGATGGTACAGTGATCTCAGACTGGGGTTCCATCGGACAGCTGGAAGAACAGGGTGTGGCAGCCGATATGGATGAAGCGGCGGTTCAGGCTATAGAAGCCGGAGTGGATATAGATATGATGAGTCCTGCTTATATGTTCCGACTGGAAGAACTGGTGAAGAACGGACAGATTCCGGAATCCTTTATCGACGAAAGCGCATTCCGGGTTCTGATGATGAAAAATCAGCTGGGACTTTTTGAAAATCCCTTTGCAGGTCTTGGAAAGAGTGGAAAACTGACCCTGTATAACCGGACAAAAGCATATCAGATGGCCAGCGAAAGCTGCGTCCTTTTGAAAAATGAAGAAATACTGCCCCTGTGTCAGAGACAGAAAGTCATCTGGGCAGGACCTTATGTGACATCCAAGGAATTCCTGAGCCGCTGGGCAATCTTTGGTGAGCATGAACCTGTTGAAACGATCGAAGCTATTCTTCAAGATAAGAAGATGAATGCGGAATGTATTCCGGGCTGTAGAATGCTTTCTGAGGAAGAATGCAAGATCTGGCAGGTGGAACCGGTTGATTCGGATGAAGAAATAGATGAGCAGTGGCTGGAAACGATAACCCGGGAAGATACCGTTGTATGTGTACTTGGGGAACATGAATCTCAGTCCGGAGAGGCTGCCAGCAGAGCGTTTCTGACTTTGCCGGAAGAGCAGCAGATGCTTTTTGAAAAAATAGCAAAACGCACGGATAATATCGTGACAGTGGTCATCTCAGGAAGACCGTTGGATCTGCGGAGAATCTCAGAAAAGTCCAAAGCCGTCATCATGGCATGGAGACCGGGAACCATGGGAGCGGAAGCGATCACAGATCTTGTGTATGGCATAACCAATCCTTCGGGAAAACTGGCTGTAAGTATTCCATGGTGTGTGGGACAGGTGCCGATAAGTTACTGGGATATAAAAACCGGACATGTACTTACTGCGGATAACCTGGAGAACCGTTTCACCAGCAGATATATGGATATTCCCAACACACCATTATATCCATTTGGTTTTGGATTATCCTATACAGAGTTTGATATTTCGGATGTTGAAGTCCGGATGGGACAGGACAAAAGAGTTCATGTGCATTGTAATGTAAGTAACACAGGTAATGTTGCGGGGGCAGAGGTCGTTCAGTGCTACTACGAAACATTGCATGCATCTGTGGTTCGTCCGAAGAAAGAACTTGTCCGTTTCCAGAAAGTCTTTCTGGAAACGGGAGAAAAGAAGAATGTGGATTTCTATATTGACCCGAAAGAGTTTTCTTATTATGATAAAAATATGAAAATCGTCAGCTGCGGAATGAAGCTTCGGATCAGTGTGGGAAACAGCAGCGACCATGAATGGGGAAGCAGTGAGATAGATATTTAAGTATAAGGAGAAGGAAGAGACCGATGAAAGACTTTGAAAAGGATTTGATTTATTATCCCAATCCGGATCCCATTGAGGAACCGAGATTTGTCTTAAATTCTGTAGATGAACTGGAGAAATCAGAAAAATACAGTGTAATCTGCAACGGAACAGAACGTGTGGTATACCATACAGATTCATTCGATTATGTGGTAGTAGTAGACAATGAGGCATATGATCTGGAAATTTCCATCCATACACCGTTTAAAGAACTGGCCATCCGGCCTACCAGTTTCGGAATAGAACCTTCTGTAAAAGGAGAGACCGTTCATATTCATCTCGATGAACCGAGAAAATTCACAGTAGAGACAGACGGTGGTCTTCATGACGCCCTGTTTGTATTTTGTTCTCGCAGAATCGAAAAACCGGAAAATACCACTATTTGTTTTGAAAAAGGTAAGGCATACAATGTAGGAGTTCTTACCCTGAAATCAAATGATACGGTCTATATCGAGGAAGGTGCTGTTGTTTCCGGATGTATCTATGCAGAACATAGTGAAAATATTTCCATCGTGGGAAACGGAATTGTCAACGGAGCCTGCTGGCATCTGCCGGACAGCAATGCACATCGTTTCTTTATCTATATCAAGTGGTGTAAGAATGTTCTTTTAAAAGGATTTACTGCAGTAGACGGACCATCCTGGCATGTGGTTCCGGCAGCCTGTGATCATGTTGTTATTGATGATATGAATATTATGTCAAGAATCGTAACAGGAGACGGAATTGATATCACCAGCAGCCAGGATGTGGAGGTGAAAAATTGCTTTGTCCGTTCCACAGATGACAGCATCTGCATCAAATCCCAGGGACTGTTTGAGGATCCTTCCACAGTACGTGATGTAACAAAAGTGCGCGTTCACAATAACGTGATCTGGAATGCAGAACCAGGTAACGCCATAGAGCTTGGTTATGCTCTCCAGAGTGAGATTCATGATCTGGTATTCGAGGATTGTGATATTATCCACTGCCAGTACGAAGGAAATATGGGCGGTGCTGCACTTTCTATCCATCAGGCAGACGGAGGCCACGTTCATGATATCCATTATAAAAATATCAGAGTAGAGCAGGCGGAACAGAAACTGTTTGATATCAAGGTTTTGCTTTGCAGATACACAGAGCAGATGGCGAAAGGGGAAATCCATGACATCTATTTTGACAATATCCAGGTATTAAACGGAGATATCCCTGTTTCCACGATCCGTGGATTCCAGACACCGACAGAAGAAGTGCGTGTCCATGATATTCACTTTGATAACATTACCTTTATGGGAGAAAAGTGTGAAACCTGGCAGGATATGCGGCTTGTCACAGAGCTGGCAAACGATATTTATGTCAATGGCGTCAGAACATGCAAGCAGATGAGATTCTAGAGGTGAAATATGGAACAAAATAGTATACTTTTTCAAAAAGACGGAAAGTATTTTTTGCAGCTGGACTGCGAGAATGCAAAAGAGCTTTCTTTAAAGTGGGATGACAAAACCTATTCATTTGCAAAAGACGGAGAAAAGTGGATTCTGGAACTTCCGTTTTCCACAGCTGTGAATTATGTACAGATCTGTGTGGACGGACAGGAGGTTCTGCTTCCTGAGCTGCCGATCGGACATGGATATGGCCGTTTATACAATTATATTGAACTGCCGGATGAAAAGAAGCTGGCTGAGATTCGTGACATCCCACATGGAACGCTGACACATGAATTCTATAAGTCTGAAATTTCCAATAACTGGGAACGATTCATCGTTTATCTTCCACCATGCGTACCATCCGCAGGCCTTCCGGTTCTGTATCTGCAGCATGGATTCGGTGAGAGTGAGATTTCCTGGACAACAACCGGAAAAGCCAATATCATACTGGATAACCTGATCGAAATGGGAAAAATAAAACCTTTTACACTTGTGATGAGTGACGGCATGGTACAGGAAAAGGTCGGCTCAGAAGAACGATTAAACCATGTTTTGCTGGAACGGATGCTGGTAGAGGAAATTATTCCGATGGCAGAGAAAAAATATCAGTTTGGCGGTTGTAAGGAAAAGAGAGGTATGGCAGGCTTGTCCATGGGTTCTGTACAGACAACCCGGACGATATGCGACCATCCTGATCTGTTCAGCGAAGTCGGTATCTTTTCCGGTTTTATAAGGGACAATATCGAAGGCAATCCGGATCGGGATGCAGTCGGAAGAAAACCTTACGAGCAGACCCATCTGAAGGCGATGGACGATCCGGACTTTAACAATTATTTTCATACCTTTTTCCGCTGTATCGGAGATAATGACTGTCGCCTTTCCAGATTTCTGGAAGAGGATGCAATCATCCAGGAGAAAGGCGTCCATGAAATCAGGAAGATCTATCCGGGCGAACATGACTGGAATGTGTGGAGACCGTGCTTTGCGGACTTTGCGCAGATGATTTTTCGATAAAACTGTATAAAGTAGCAGAATAAAAGTAACATGGCCGGGTGAGTTTTGCCCGGCTATTGTATTTACGCAAACAACGAGCCAAAGTCCATGCCTGCATGAGACCTTGGCGATTGCTATATACATAGATCACAGGTTATTATCCGGTCAAATATCTCCCGTGGATAGAGGAATCAGAAAGAAATATGTTTTTTAGGGTCTTTTAAAAAGAGGTTATGGATGATATAATGGCAAAAGGAATAAAAGCCTGATGCTATTCGGAGACTAGAAGGAGGACATGAGAATGTATAACGAATTTGGTGGAACTTTAAGCAATCTTGCATTGGCGAAACACAGAAAAAGCCGCGCGATCAATGCGGAAAATCCAAGAGGAGAAAAAGGAAAAGGCGGTATGGCAGCCAGTGATCTCGGACCTTCCAGAAAAGGAAGCCCGTGTCTTAGAGATATCGCAAGTGGTCAGACAGTGACACTGGCAGAGATTGAAGGACCTGGTGCGATCAACCATATCTGGATTACCGTGGATGCAAAAACCACAGACGCAGATTGCTTTGTATTGAGAGATCTGGTTCTTCGTATGTACTGGGATGATGAAGAGGAACCGTCTGTAGAAAGTCCGCTGGGAGACTTTTTCTGTTGTGGTTTTGGTAGAGAATGTAATGTAAATTCTATGCCGATCGCGGTAGTGCCAAGCAGAGGATTGAATTGTTATTTCCAGATGCCTTTCAGAAAAAAAGCAAGAATCACTCTGGAAAATCAGCATGCCAATCCAATTCCTGCATTCTTCTATCAGGTGGATTACTGCCTGTATGATGAAGGACTGCCGGAGGATATCGCTTACTTCCATGCACAGTGGAGAAGAGAAAAGATCACCCAGCTGAAGAAAGATTATGTAATTCTTGATAATGTCAAAGGAAAGGGTCACTATGTAGGTACTTATATGGCACTGACAACACTGGAACGTTACTGGTGGGGCGAAGGCGAAGTTAAGTTCTATATTGACGGAGATGAGGAATATCCAACTATTTGTGGAACGGGAACAGAAGATTATTTCGGTGGTTCCTGGAGCTTTGCGAAACAGGTAGATGGTAAGACGGTGGAACAGAATTATTGCACACCTTATCTGGGATATCCATATTATTCTTCTCACGATGAGTTGATTCACAATTTCTATCACAATGATGACTGTATGCCGATGAGAGGTTTTTACCGCTGGCATATTCAGGATCCGATCTGTTTCGATGAGGATCTGAAAGTGACGATCCAGCAGATCGGTGTGGGATACAGAGGATTCTTCGAGAGACAGGATGATGTGGCAAGTGTGGCATACTGGTATCAGGCAGAACCACATAACAGTTTCCCGGAACTTCCTGGTAAAGAAGATCGCTGGCCAAGATAAAAACGAATTGTTTTGCCTGAATATATTAATAAGAAGCAGAGGAAATCCGTTCATGAAGAACGATTTTCTCTGCTTTTTAAGTTGTCAAGCATACGACAAAAAGGTCCGGTGGACCTTTTTTAGTTGCGCGAGTAACGAGCTAAAGTCCGTGCCTGCACGAGACCCTGGCGACTATCGTGTCCCCATCTTACGCACTACACACAAAACTGCTCCGATCACATTCATGAACAAAAAGGATTTGCCCAGATCATCCACGATATGGAAGAACAATTTGGCTCCTTCCAGCGGAGCCGGGCTGGCAGGAAGGATGGGGTAGGCATAAGTGGATACAAATGCCAGAAGAACCAGAACAACGAAACCGAACAGCCCACGTCCCATATCAACCTGGCGGATCTTGCCGTGATCCGGCATCCGTTTTCTGCTGGCGATCCACAGTGCCTGGATACAACCAAAGCCCACACAGATCAGTGCCCCAATCAGATAGATTCCCTGGGCATAATTCTTTTCCTGGACTACTCCGGCGATGGAGCCAAGGGTCACCCGGTTGGCCCAGAAGTTCTGTGCCATACGAAGGGTGGACAAAGCCATCAGGGCTACGCAGATCCACTGGATCACAAGATAAAACAGGGTGCCTCCCAGTTTTACGCTTCCGGTGGTTAAAGAAGTGGCTGCGGATAGGAGTCCGCCTCCTTTTTTCTTCTTTTTTCGCCTGGTTTTGGTTTTCTGCGTGGTAGTTTTATGAATCGTATGCTGGTTTGTGGCAGTATTTCTGGATCTGCCGGAACCGGAGCTTGGATTTTTTTTGTTCTCTTCCCGACGTCTGGCAGCGGGAGTCTCATTTTTACCGGAAGCAGGACTACCGGTACCGTTGCCATTATCAGCGACTGGTTTTGATGAGTTGCGGTTTACGTAATCATCGAAGGACTGCCAGTCATCCACCAGACGATCGGTATCTGTATTTTTTGTGACTGAAGTATTGTCATTGAAAGCGGCCGGAAGCGGTGCACCGCAGTAGCTGCAAAAACGACCGGTGACTTCAGCACCACAGGATGGACATTTCATAATTCACTCCCCCTTGTTAGAATTTCAGATTTTATTGTACCACAAATACAGGAAAACATATCTGAAGATTTTGTGAAAATTAATGAAAAATAATTACATTTTTTGGTAAAAAAGCAAGAATCGGAAGGAGAAGATTGCGTTGACACCATCTATACCGATTGGTATAATATAGGAAAACAAGGAGTAATCCTGGAAAAATAGGAATCAACAGCTGATAAATATAAGGAAAAGGGGATGAAACAGATGGATAATCGGCAGCTGATCATTGAAAAAGCGCTGGAACTGTTTTGTGCTCGTGGATATGACGCAGTGGGGGTTCAGGAGATCGCAGAACAGTCCGGAATTACCAAACCAACGCTGTATTATTATTTTGGCAGTAAGCAGGGATTGATGGAGACGATCCTTAAGGAGAACAGTCATATTCTGGAAGAGATGCTGGAAAAGGCGGTGGAAGAACCTGGGGATGTCCCGCAGGTGCTATACCGTGTGGCGAGAGCGTATTTTGATTTTGCGGGAAGCCACTGGCAGTTTTATCTGTTCATGCTGAGTCAGTTTTATTCCGGTAAAAAATCCGAAGGTTTTCGGGCTGTGTATCCGCTGATCCAGAAATATTATCAGCTGGTAGTGCGGATCTTTGAAGATTCTGCGGATCGTCTTGGTAATATGGGGGGACGACAGGAGCAGTTTGCCGTGAGCTTTATGGGAATCCTGGATTCGCATATGATGATGCTGGGAAGAGAGCAGGATGAAGAACACGGACTGGTGATGACGGATCAGAGAACGTATGAGATCGTCCGGCAGTTCCTGTACGGTATTTATTCGTAACTGCGAAAGTATGGAACAGTTGCATGTATAAGTGTGAAAAAATAACTGGAAAGACAGTTAAGATAAAAGAAAAAAGGAGACGGGGATATGGCAAAGATGGAGTTTGGGGAACTGGATCAATATTTGTTTGGTCAGGCAACGCATTATGATATTTATAAGAAACTGGGGGCACATCCGGTAACACAGAACGGAAAAAGCGGTACGTATTTTGCGGTCTGGGCACCGAATGCAGAAGATGTTTCGGTAGTCGGTGAGTTCAACGGCTGGGATCCGGAACGTCACCCGATGAAAAAGACCGGACCGATCGGAGTCTGGGAAACTTTTGTTGCGGGAGCGGAAGTGGGAGATCTGTATAAGTTCTGTATCCGTGCGATGGACGGAAGGCTGCTGTATAAAGCCGATCCTTATGCAAATTGGTCTGAGATGCGCCCGGGCAATGCATCACGTATCGCGGATATCACAGGCTTCAAATGGGGCGATGCCGCATGGTTGAAAAAGAGAAAAGAGACGGATCCGAGAAGAGCTGCTCTTTCCATCTATGAGGTACATCCGGGTTCCTGGAAAAAGCATCCGGCTTCCGATGGAGATCCGGACGGCTTCTACAGCTATCGGGAACTGGCACATGAGCTGGCAGATTATGTAAAACGTATGGGTTATACTCATGTGGAACTGATGGGCATCGCGGAGCATCCGTTTGACGGCTCCTGGGGTTATCAGGTTACCGGTTACTATGCACCGACCGCCCGTTTCGGATCTCCGAAAGAATTCAAATATCTGGTCAATTATTTACATAAAAATAAGATCGGTGTCATCCTCGACTGGGTACCGGCGCATTTTCCGAAAGATGCTCACGGACTGGCAGAGTTTGACGGAACCTGTATCTACGAGCATTCCGACCCACGTCAGGGAGAGCATCCGGACTGGGGTACCAAGATCTTTAATTATGGGAAAAACGAGGTCAAGAATTTCCTGATTGCAAACGCACTGTACTGGATCGAAGAGTTCCATGTAGACGGTCTGCGTGTGGATGCAGTGGCGTCCATGCTGTATCTGGATTATGGAAAGAAAGACGGACAGTGGATCGCGAACAAATATGGCGGTAACGAGAACCTGGAGGCTATTGAATTTTTCAAGCATCTGAATACTCTGATTCTTGGAAGAAACAAAGGAACTATGATGATCGCTGAAGAGTCTACTGCATGGCCGAAGGTAACCGGAGATGTGGAGAAAGAGAACGGTCTCGGATTCACGTTTAAGTGGAACATGGGATGGATGCATGATTTCCTGGAGTATATGAAACTGGATCCGTATTTCAGAAAATTCAACCATAATAAGATGACCTTCTCCATGACGTATGCCTTCAGCGAGGAGTATATTCTGGTACTGTCTCATGATGAAGTTGTCCATCTGAAATGCTCCATGATCAACAAGATGCCCGGAGAGTACGATGACAAATTTGAGAATCTGAAAGCCGGATATTCCTTCATGATGGGTCACCCGGGTAAGAAACTGCTTTTTATGGGACAGGAGTTCGGACAGTTTCAGGAGTGGAGTGAGGCGAGAGAGCTTGACTGGTATCTGCTCCGTGAGGCAAGACATCAGCAGTTACAGGATTATGTAAGAGATTTGCAGATGATGTATAAAAAATATCCGGCACTGTATGCGGATGCCAATGGCTATGATGGTTTTCAGTGGATCAACGCCGATGATGCAGACAGAAGCATCTACAGTTTCATCCGCTGGTCACCGACGAAAAGAAACAACCTGCTGTTTGTCTGCAACTTTACTCCGGTAGAACGGAAAGACTACTGGGTAGGTGTACCGCAGAAGAAACAGTGTAAATTAATCCTGAGCAGTGCAGACCCGGCTTACGGCGGACAGCATCATGTGGACAATCCGGTATTCAAACCGGTCAAGGGAGAATGTGACGGACAGCCATACCATGTGGCATATCCGCTGGCTCCATATGAAGTTGCAGTGTTTGCATTTAATTAAGGAAAAAGAATAAAGATAAAAAAGAATGACAGAACCTGTCAGCAGAGAATTATGAACTGCTGGCAGGTTCTTTTTTGGCGTTGCATATCAATAATTGCCTGCAAGTTCCATGGCGAGCGAATGCTGTGATAATGAGCAAAGCGTGCGGAGTGTATTTGGTTCGTCCGCAATGCCCAAATAAAAGTTCTGTAAATTGTATGTGAATTACGAAAAATTAACACAACTTTACAAAACTACGATAGAAGCACCCCGCCCGGGCATGATACTCTGTCTTTCGGAAAGGAGAACGAAAAAGATGTTTAAGATGTTAAATCCGAGACGGTTTTATCATGCCGTTGGAAAGAAGAAGTTTCTGGAATTTATCCTGCTGGCCGTATTTATCTTATTCTTTTACGGACCGCTGTTGAATATGCTGATGTTAGCGTTTGCAAATGAATATAATGTGCCGTCAGTACTTCCACAGGAGTGGGGCTTTAAGTGGTGGGGGTATGTGTTCGGACAGAAGAGTCTGGTGTCTTCGATGATCCAGTCCTTTATCATCGCGATTGCGACGACTGTGATCTCGATGATCTTCTGTATTCCGGCGGCGTACTCACTGGCGAGATTTCAGTATCCGGGAAGAAAAGTATTTATGCTGTCCTTCCTGCTGACCAATGCATTCCCAAAGCTGGGCATCTACACTTCCATCGCCGTTTTATTTTACAAATACGGACTGATGGGAACATATGCCGGAGTAATTATCATTCACATGATCAACTCCATGATGTTTATGGTATGGCTGCCCTCGAGTGCGTTCCGCAACGTACACCGGCAGCAGGAGGAAGCTGCGAGGGATGCTGGTGCAAGTCCGGTCCGTACCTTCTTCAAGGTGACACTGCCGATGGCGATGCCGGGAATCGCAGTTGCCACCCTGTACACCTTCCTTGGTTCCATGGAAGAGGCACAGGGAACGATGCTGGTAGGTCTTGCAAGAATCCAGACCATGCCGGTAGCCATGTACGGAATCGTGCTTGACAGCTCCGCGATCCAGATCGGTGCGGTATTTGCCATTCTGCTGATCATTCCGTCGGCACTGCTGATCTTTGTGATGAGAAAATATATCGGACCGGAAGCAATTGCCGGTGGTTTCAAGATGAAGTAAAAAGTGAAAGAATATCCAGGAGGATAGAAAGAAGTTAGTATGGAAGAACGAAAAGTAAAACTGGAATTAAAAGATATGGCAAAAAAATATGATAACGGAGACGGTGTGGAACACATTAATCTGAAAGTGTACGAAGGAGAAATCGTAACCTTCCTCGGACCTTCCGGATGTGGTAAATCCACGATCTTAAGAACCATCGGTGGGTTCATGGATGTGACTGACGGGGATATTCTGGTGGACGGACAGTCCATTGTGAATCTGCCACCGGAAAAAAGACCGACCGCTATGGTGTTTCAGAGTTATAATCTCTGGCCGCATATGACCATCTATGAAAATCTGGCATTCGGCTTAAAACTGCGGAAGGTTCCGAAAAAGGAGATAGATGCAGAGATTAAAAAGATGCTGGAACTGGTTTCCATGAGCGGTTTTGAGAAAAAATATCCGGGACAGCTCTCCGGTGGTCAGCAGCAACGAATCGCGATTGCCCGCTCCCTGTTGTTAAAACCATCTCTGTTACTGTTGGACGAGCCATTTTCCGCACTGGATGCGAAGATCCGCCAGCAGATGCGTGAGGAGCTGAAAAAGATCCAGAGCGACCTCGGTATCACGGTTATTTTCGTAACCCATGACCAGGAGGAGGCGATGGCACTGTCCCACCGGATCGTGGTTATGAACAAAGGAAAATTTGATCAGGTAGGAACACCGGGAGAAATCTACGACAGCCCGGCAACCCTTCATGTGGCATCCTTCATCGGGGAGATGAACTTTATCCGGAATGGCGGCAGCACGATTGCAGTCCGTCCGGAGGATATCGTAGTCAACAAGGGACACGGTCCGATGGAAGCAGTTGTCCGCACGATCATGATGCTCGGCCATTATGTGGTTCTGACAGTACAGCGTGGAAATGAGATCATCAAATGTTATGTCGACCGGGAACTGAGTGATCAGCTTCGCGAGGGAGATCTGGTAAATCTCACGATCGGAAAACACACGGTATTTTCCCAGGCTGCGTAAGACAGTGAGACAATAAGCCGGGGGCAGCTAATGTCTGCTTCTGACATCATCATATAGAAGAATCCATAACAAAAGCAAATGAGGAGAAATGAAAAAATGAAAATGAAAAAAGTAATGGCAGCGATGCTTGCCGGAATGATGCTGGTATCTATGGCAGGATGTGGAACAGGTGCACAGGGAGGTTCTGACGGTGCAGGTACAGACAGTGCACAGACACAGGAAAGTACAGATGGAAAATCAACACTGACGATCTGGGCCAGTGGTTCTGATAATGTACGTCAGGTTTTTGAGACACTGATCGATGATTTTAATAATAATTCCGAATATGCAGACAAATATCAGGCAGAACTGCAGTTTATGCTGAGTGGTACCGGAACACAGTCCATGACAGATATGCTGGCAGCCGCTTACAAAGCAAAACAGACGGATACAGATTATGATCTGGTAGATCTGGGTGGTGATGATCTGTCCAAAGTGATTTCCCAGATCGGAGAGGAAGCTTTTGTAAAACTGGATAAGAACAAAATCCCGAATTCTGAAAATGTAGAAGCAAAAAGCGCTCTGGCAACGGATTATGTACAGCCTTATCGTGGAACTACCGTTATTCTGGCTTACGATTCCGAAAAAGTACCGACACCGCCGAAGACTATGGATGAGCTGGTACAGTGGATGAAGGATAACCCGGGAAGATTCGCCTACAATGCACCGGGAACCGGTGGAGCCGGAGATTCTTTCGTGCGTACTTCCGTATACAACTACATGCCGGAAGAGGCGATTACCTCTGACGATCCTTCCTGGGAAGACCAGTGGACCGAAGGATTTGACTTCCTGAAATCCATTCACCCGTATATGTATCAGTCCGGCGGTTCTGTGGTTTACCCGAGCAAAAACCAGGGTACTCTGGACCTGCTGAACCAGGGTGAGATCGATATGTGTCCGAACTGGGCAGATATGGTACTGTCCCAGAGAGCGGAAGGAACCTTAAAAGACACCATTAAGATCACACAGATCGATCCGTCTCTGACCGGTTCTCTCCAGTCTCTGGCAATCCCGACCTTCGGTTCCAACGAAGAAGGCGCTTACGCATTCATGAACTACATCCTTACCACAGATGCACAGGAGATTCTGGTAAAACAGATGGCAGCAATTCCGCTGATCGATACCGCACAGCTGGATATGACCGGTTATGAAGATGTGGAAAGCCTGGATGTCAGCAACTTCCGTATCATGTCTATCGGAGATCTGTCTACAGACTTCAACGAAAAATGGGATAACGAGATCGGAACTCTGAACTAGAGTCAGATCCAAAGGAGCAAATATGAAGAATAAGACAAAAGGACTGCTGGCAGCGTACGGAATGGTGCTGCCGGCATTCCTGGTGGTAATGCTGACAGTCGCTTATCCGATCGTATCCGCAGTGATCCAGAGTTTTCAGGATGAGGATACCGGCGCATTTACCACAGCAAACTATACCTACTTTTTTACCGAAACCGCACAGAGAAACAACCTGCTGTACACCCTGTTTGTCGTCATCGTGACGGTTGTGATCGCCATTGTGCTGGCATATCTTCTGGCACTGTATCTGCGGTTTGTCAAATCCCGGATCTCGAGAGCCATCGGCATGCTGTACCTGCTTCCGCGATTTGTACCGACCATGTGTGCCGTGTATGCGATGATCACGATCATCCGTGATTCGGGACTGATCAACCGGATCGGTCTGCTGTTCGGACTGGACATCAAGCTGGGGCTGATGTATCATGCAAGTGGTATCATCGTGATGAATATGTGGTTTAACATCCCGTTTGCAACCATGATGATCGCCGCAGGACTGGGAGCGATCCCGGATTCGATCATTGAGGCATCGAGAGACAGCGGTGCGGGAAGATGGAAAACTTTCACCAGCATGATCCTGCCACTGTCCATGAAAGATGTGGTGGTGGCATCCACGTTTGTATTTATGTCCAACGTGGGTTCCTTTACCACTCCGTACCTGATGGGCGGCAACTCACCGAAGATGCTCGGTATCGCTCTGTACGATCAGTTTAACAAATATCTGTCCTACAATCGTTCCGCAGCACTGTCTGTGATCATGTTCCTGATCTGTTCAGTGTCTGCAGCAGTTTATATCTATACAAATCTGAAAGAAAAGGACTGGGAAAAATAATGGGAGAGACTATGATAACCGCCCATTCCGGAGCGGACGGAACGAAAGAAAACAGTCTGGAATTCGTAGCGTATGCGATGCAGACAGGAGCCGATGCACTGGAAGTAGATGTGCGGATGGGAGAAAACGGAATTCTGATTCTGTCCCACGATAAGACAGATGAAGATGCGGTACGTCTTGCCGATGTATTCCGTATGATGGGAAAATATCCGGGGATGCGGATCAACTGCGATCTGAAAGAGTGTGGGCTGGAAGTGGCGGTTCGTCAGCTGGCCCTGATATCCGGACTGAAGACAGAGCAGATCCTTTATTCCGGAAGTGTCCGTCCGGTTCCGGTGACAGAATCCTGTATCTGGAGAGATGTGGAAGTGTTCTGGAACATCGAGGAATATCTTCCGGATATTTATAAGGAACAAAAAGAGGATCTTCTTTTTGAACAGGCGGCATACAAAATCAGCAGAGCCTGCAGAAAATACGGAATACATACCGTGAATGTAAATGAAAAGATTGCCACAGAAGAATTTATCCGTGTGACCGGTGAAAATGATATTGATCTGTCCGTCTGGACCGTCAATGATGAGGAACGGTTCCGGGAGCTTCTGGGACAGGGCGTAAAAAATATAACAACAAGAAATGTGAAGATGGCATGTGAAGTCAGAAGCTGTGAAAAAAGCAGCTGATGACCTGAGAAAAGTCCGGAAACCGGAAAAATCACCGGTTATTTCCGGGCTTTTTTCGATTTGTGAGAACAATACAAAAAACACCTCGCGGGATATTATCAGTGAACGAATCAGAAACATACCAAAAAACTATGTTTATGACGAAAATGAATTGACAAATGTACCTTCCTTTGCTAACATGATGAAGTATGATTGTTAAAAAATCAGGCCAAATAAGGAGGAGAAAGAGTAAAATGAAAAGATTCAAAAAACTTGTATCTGTACTTACTCTGACAGCGATGCTTGCAGCAAGTCTGACAGCCTGTGGAGGAAAAGATCCGGTCGCAGAAGATGACAGCACAGCAGGCACAACCACTGCCGACAGCAGTACAGCTACCACAGAGACTTCTGGTGACAGCACATTTACCTATGCCATCTCCGGGGACCCCACAGAGACTGTCAATGTTATTACAACATCTGATCGTTGGGGATTATCTACTGTAAAGATGATCTACTCCCCACTGTATATGAATAATGCCGATGGAATTAACTGGTTCCTGGCTACAGATTACAGCGTATCCGATGACAATCTGACCTATACATTCAAACTGAGAGATGATGTGAAATGGTCTGACGGTGAACCATTTACCGCAGATGACGTGGTATTCACATACGAAGCCATGGAACAGGAGGATAACCTTGGCTGGGCTTATTCTCAGCTGGTTTACGATCAGGGAACGGTAAAAGTGGAAAAAGTGGATGACTACACCGTATCTTTCACATTCCCGTTCGTAACACCTACGGCTATCGAGATGTTAAGTCAGATTTTCATTATGCCGGAGCACATCTACAAAGATGTCACAGATTTCGAGCATAACGATTACAACATGAACTCCGTAGGAACCGGTCCTTACAAACTGGTAGAGTATCAGTCAGGCTCATATCTGAAGTTTGAAGCAAACGAAAACTACTACAAAGGTGAACCGTCTGTTAAAAATATAGTATTCCAGATCATCGAAAATGCAGATACTGCGATCCTGGCTCTGCAGAACGGTGAAGTGGATGCTTATCAGATGACACCACAGCAGGTGAAAAAACTGGATCTGGATGCAAGCAACCTGACTGCTTATTCTTACACAGAGGGTCGTGTCGGTTACCTGCAGATCAACTGCAACCGTGTAACAGACGAAAACGTTCGTAAAGCCCTGCTGTTTGCCATGGACAGAAAAGCAATGGATGATGCAGCCTTCGAATCTGACGAATACTACAGCATTCCGTATACCTTCCTGCCAACCAACAGCCAGTTCTACACAGAAGACGGTGTGGAAAAATACGAGCAGGATGTAGACAAAGCAAAGAGTATGTTAGAGGAAGCCGGTGTGAGTGGTCTGAAACTGAAACTGGGTTACATCTCCAGTGATGCCGTACAGTCCGCACAGGCACTGCTGATTCAGGAACAGCTGAAGGAAGTTGGAGTAACCGTAGAACTTGCCGGTGGAGACGGAACAGCCATTGCAAACGCAATGAAGGATCCGGATAACGAATACGATATGTATCTGGGCGGTTATATCATGGGTATTGACCCGGATACCTTCTCCAGCCTGTTTGAAAATGATGGTGCTTACAACTACATGCACTACAGTGGATACGATACCATCGATCAGCTGTTTGAGGAAGGTCGTTCTGAATTGGATGAGTCTGCAAGAAAGGAAACCTATGCAAAACTGCAGGCAGCTGTCCAGGATACAGGTGCTTTCTATCCGATCATTTCCAACAACAAGATCCTGGTTGTAAACAACAGAATCCAGGGTGTGGAAGATGCAGGACTTGTTCCGGTATATACCTTCGAGGATACTTCCAGTCTGAAAATTGCTGAATAAGTAATCATCAAAGATTAGACACTATTTATAATGAGGGCGGAATTCTTCTGAAACAGGCGAAGAGTTCCGCTTTTTGGGCTTAAGAATGAAAAACAAAAGGAGAAAAAGGTATGGCAAAGTATATTTTCAAACGTATTCTTACTGCGATCCCACTGATCATCGTGATCACGATCCTGTGTTTTTCTCTGATTCATCTGGCACCGTATGATGCAATTGATGCCATGACAACTCCAAAGATGTCTCCGGAGATGGTACAGATGATCCGTGAAAAATACGGCTATGATCAGCCGGTCTATGTGCAGTATATCCGCTGGCTGGAAGGAATCCTGAATGGAAACTTCGGCTATTCTATCGTGACAAAAACGAATATTTTCGATGAGCTGGCGACAAGAATCCCGAACACGATCAAGCTGGTGCTGCCGTCTTATCTGACTGCCTATGTGATCTCAATCGTGCTGGGCCTGGTGGCCGGTTCTCACAAAAACAAATGGCTGGACAAACTGATCGACGGGATCTGTTCCCTGTGGATCGCGATGCCGACTTTCTGGGTAGCGATGCTCTTTATCTATCTGTTCGGCTATAAACTGCGGATCCTTCCGATCCTTGGCATGCATACGGTAGGCGTGAATACCTTGTCTGATTTCCTGTTGCATTTTATTACACCGTATCTGGTGCTGACACTGGCATTTATCCCGGACAATGTGCGTTATGTGCGTTCTTCCACGATCACACAGTACTCCGAGGATTATGTTATGGTACAGAAGGCATTTGGTGCTTCCAAAGCAGAGATCATGTTCAAACATGTCTGTAAGAACGTACTGCTTCCGGTTATCACAAAACTGGGTATGGCATTGCCAACGCTGGTAACAGGTGCGGTTATCACGGAAACCGTATTCAGCTGGCCGGGTATCGGACCGTATTTTATCAAGGCGGTGCAGGGTATGGACTATCCGATTGTTATGATCGTTTTGATATTGTCTTCCACCCTGGTAGTCCTGGGAAACCTGCTGTCCGATATTTTATACTGCGTGACAGATCCGCGTATCAGAAAGATGGGGTAATCGTATGGCAATGAATCATTCTCAAAAAAAACGTCTGGAAAATGTTTGGGAGGCATTAAAGCACGACAAAATCGCAATATTCTCTATTATCTTCCTTGCGCTGATCCTGATCTTATCCTTACTGGCTCCGGTGCTCCCGCTGGAACCGAATAAAACCGATGTCGCTCATATGTTAGAGGCACCAAGCAGTGCCCATATTTTCGGAACCGATGAAGTGGGTCGTGATTATCTGGCGCGTGTCATCTACGGAGGCCGTGTGTCCCTGCTGGTCGGCGTACTTGCTATGCTGATGAGTGTGACCATCGGTGTCACTGTTGGGATTCTTGCCGGTTACCTCGGCGGTATCATAGATGGTATCCTGATGCGGATCGTTGACATTCTGCAGTCCATTCCGTGGCTGATCCTGGTTACGGTTATCAGTATTTTCTTCAAACAGGGACTGGTGTCCATTATTATCGTGATCGGATTCTTCTCCTGGATGGAAATCGCCCGTCTGGTGCGTGCGGAGGTTATGTCCGTCAAAGAGAGGGAGTACGTCCTCTATGCGGACTTTACCGGCGTGTCGTTATTTAAAATGGTACTCCGTCATCTGATTCCTTCGGTACTGCCGACGATCATCATCGCAGCGACCACCAGTATCTCCAATGCGATCATGACAGAGTCATCCCTGAGTTTCTTAGGGATAGGTATTCAGGAACCGCTGTCTTCCTGGGGGAAATTACTGCAGAGTGCGCAGAGTAACCTGCAGAATGCCGTTTACATGGCGATCATCCCCGGTCTTTTGATCATGCTGACCATCTTTGCGTTCAACAAACTGGGCAATCTGCTTCGAATCTATGTAGATCCCCGTGTCATGGACGCAGGCAAATAGGAGGAGTGGAGATGAAAGAAAACAGAGTATTAACCATAGACAATCTGACCACTACGTTTGAGAGTCACAAACAGAAGATTCAGGCGGTGCGCGGTGTCTCCCTCCATGTGGATGAAGGAGATATTCTGGCTATTGTAGGAGAGTCCGGAAGTGGGAAGAGTGTAACCATGAAGTCGGTCATGGGACTTCTCGGAGAAAATGCAGATGTGCAGGCAGATCATCTGGAACTGCTGCAGAAGGATCTGCTGTCCATGTCCGAAAAAGAAAAACGGAAAATGCGTGGAAAAGATATGGCAATGATCTTCCAGGATCCGATGACTGCCCTGAATCCGCTGAAAAAGATCGGGTATCATATGATCGAGGTACTCCGACGTCATCAGAACCTGAGCAAGGCAGAAGCAAGAAAAGTAGCCATCGATATGCTGGGAAAGGTAGGAATCCCGTCGGCAGAAAGCCGGATGGATCAGTATCCCCATGAATTTTCCGGTGGTATGAGACAGCGTGTCATGATCGCAATGGCACTGTGTTGCCAGCCGCGGCTGCTGATCGCCGATGAACCGACAACCGCACTGGATGTAACCATCCAGGCGCAGATTCTGCAGCTTCTCAAACAGTTAAATGAAAATGAGCAGATGAATATTATTCTGATCACCCACGATCTCGGGGTGGTAGCTTCTCTGGCGAAACGGATCGAAGTGATGTACGGGGGTCTGATCATGGAAGAGGGAACCACAGAAGAGATCTTCGAACATCCGACCCATCCGTACACGAGAGCACTGCTTCATGCGATTCCAAAATGTGAGAGCGGATGTCGGGAACGCCTCGAACCGATCCCTGGTATGGCACCGTCTCTGGCGAATCCGCCGGCGGGATGTCCATTTGTGACCCGCTGCCGGTTTGCATGTGAGGAATGTAAGAAAGGGATCCCGTCCATGCGGGCATATTCCGATACCCAGTCCTCCAGATGTATCTTCACAAAAGAAGAACTGGACGAGAAAGAGAAGAAAGAAGAGGAGAAATAATATGGAAACAAAAGAACAATATCTTCTGGAAGCGAAGAATCTGTCCAAGTATTTCCCGGTCAAAAATTTCTTCGGAAAACTGGTACAGGAAGTACGGGCGGTGGACCGAGTGAACCTTTCTATCAAAAAAGGAGAAACCTTCGGTCTGGTGGGAGAGTCCGGCTGTGGAAAGTCCACACTGGGACGTACTCTGATCCGTATGTATGAGCCGACCGATGGAATCTTAACCTACGACGGTCACGACATCACAAAGACAAAAGGTAAAGAACTCCTTGCATATCATAAAAGAATGCAGATTATTTTTCAGGATCCTTATTCTGCGCTGGATCCCCATCAGAATGTAAGAGAAATCATGGCTGAACCGATTGCTGTCTTTGAAAAACTTTCGGAAAAAGAGATGGATGAGCGGATCGTAAGCCTTCTTGAAAAAGTAGGTATGAAGGCAGACGATATGGAAAAATATGCCTATGAGTTTTCAGGCGGACAGCGTCAGCGTATCGGTATCGCAAGAGCTTTATCCGTCAATCCGGAATTCCTGCTCTGCGATGAGCCGATCTCCGCACTGGACGTATCGATCCAGGCACAGGTTGTCAACGTGCTGGAAGATCTGCAGCAGGAACTGGGACTGACTTACCTGTTTGTGGCACATGATCTGTCCATGGTGCGCCATATCTCCGACAGGATCGGTGTGATGTACCTTGGTAAGATCGTGGAGAGCGGAGAAAGCGATGAAGTGTATGACAATCCATGCCACCCATACACCCGGGCATTGCTGGCCTCCATTCCAATCGCAGATCCCAAGCGGGCACTCAGTCTGGAACACTGCGGCATCGAGGGAGATCTTCCGAGTCCGTTGCATGTTCCGTCCGGCTGTCGTTTCCATACACGCTGTCCTTACGCGACCGATCAGTGCAGACAGCAGGAACCGGAACTGGAAGAGAGAACACCGGGCCATATGGTGGCATGCTGGAAAAAATAAAAAGAGTGAGGAACAGATAGAAATATGCTTTCAAAAGAATATTACCGAACTTATGTCCAGATCCTGAAAGATGAACTGGTGCCGGCGATGGGATGTACCGAGCCTATCGCCATCGCTTATGCGGGAGCTGTTGCCAGAAAGACACTGGGAGCCCTTCCGGAGCGGGTGGAGGTTGCGGTCAGCCGAAATATTATAAAAAATGTAAAAAGCGTGGTTGTTCCACATACCGGGGGCTTACGTGGAATCGAAGCCGCCGCAGCTGCCGGAATCGTGGCAGGAGATGCTGCGAAGGAACTGGAGGTCATCTCCCATGTGGAACAGGAAGACATCGAAGCAATGGGGACCTTCCTGAAGGAGGTTCCGTGCAGTGTCTGTGAGGCATCCTCTGATCTGATCTTTGATATTCAGATTACTTTATATCACGGAGAAGATAGAGCGAGTGTACGGATCACCGATTTCCACACGAATCTGGTGCATGTGTCCAGAAACGGGGAGATTCTTCTGGCAAAAGAGATTACCGGAAAAGAAGAATCCGCACTGGCAGACAAATCGACGCTTACCATAGAAAAAATCTTTGCATTTGCAAAGGAAGTGGACCTTGCGGATGTCCGGGAAGTACTGGAACGTCAGGTTCGTTACAACATGGCGATCGCCGAGGAAGGGCTCTGTGGTAATTATGGAGCCAATATCGGAAAGGTCCTGTTGGCCACTTACGGCGATCAGGATGTCAAGGTGCGCGCCAAAGCCATGGCGGCTGCCGGTTCCGATGCAAGAATGAACGGCTGTGAACTTCCGGTAGTGATCAATTCCGGAAGCGGCAACCAGGGAATCACAGCTTCTGTCCCGATCGTGGTTTTTGCAAAAGAACTGCAGGTATCGGAAGAGACGATGTACCGGGCTCTGGTGATCTCAAATCTGGCAACGATCCATATCAAAGAAGGAATCGGCAGACTTTCCGCATACTGCGGTGCAGTAGGAGCCGGATGTGGCTGTGGCGCAGGGATCGCCTACCTGTACGGAGACGGCAAGAAGGAGGGCGAGCATGCCATTGTCAACGGTCTTGCCATTGTATCAGGTATGATCTGCGACGGAGCGAAAGCATCCTGCGCAGCGAAGATCGCATCCTCTGTAGACGCGGGAATCCTTGGTTACTTTATGTATAAGAACGGACAGCAGTTTATCGGTGGTGACGGTATCGTAAAAAAAGGAGTGGAAAATACGATCCGCTGTGTTGGTAAACTGGCATCTGAAGGTATGCTTGAGACAGATCGGGAGATCGTTCATCTGATGATCCACGGATAATACATACAGAAAAATAAGCTCCTTTTGCATGAAAAGAACGGTTAGTTACATGAAACCGAAACGCAAAGGGGGCTTTACTTTTTGGACAAAACGTGATAAAAGTATAGAGGAGTAACTATTCGGTAAGAATATCCTGTGAGTTCTTTTGACAGGAACTGTTGAAAGAACTCACAGGATATGCAGACAAAAATTCAGGGCTGTTTTAGAGAAAACAGCCCTTTTTGGGCGTTTTTCAGGAGGTAAAAAACATGACAAAGATTGACATTATTTCAGGATTTTTAGGAGCCGGAAAAACAACACTGATTAAAAAACTGCTTTCTGAAGCTTTAAAAGGCGAGCAGGTAGTGCTGATTGAAAATGAATTTGGAGAGATCGGTATTGACGGAGGATTCTTAAAAGACTCCGGTATCGAGATCCGAGAGATGAACTCCGGATGTATCTGCTGTTCTCTGGTAGGTGATTTCGGAACTTCTTTGAAAGAAGTGATCACAACCTATCATCCGGATCGTATCATCATCGAGCCGTCAGGTGTAGGCAAACTCTCTGACGTCATCAAAGCGGTAAAAGGTGTGGATGTGGACTGTGAGATCAGCCTGAACAGCTATACAACGGTAGCAGATGTAAACAAATGCAAAATGTATATGAGAAACTTCGGTGAGTTCTTCGAGAACCAGTTACAGTATGCAAGAACGATTATTCTGAGCCGTACCGATACACCGAAGGCTACCGAAGAGAAAGTAGCCAAAGCAGTCGCTCTGATCCGCGAAGTGAACAAGGATGCAGTGATCATCACCACTCCAATCGAAAAACTGGACGGTGCACAGATTCTGGAAGCTATGGAGCAGGGCAGAGAAGAAGACGAAGATTTCTGCCCGGTATGCGGTGGACACCACGATCATGAGCATCACCATGACGACGAGTGCGGATGCGGACATGATCACGACCATGAACATCATCACGACCACGATGACGAGTGCGGATGCGGACATGACCACGATCATGAGCATCATCATCACGACCACGACGATGAGTGCGGATGCGGACATGACCACGATCACGAACATCATCACCATGATGGCGAGTGTGGATGCGGTCACGATCATCACCATCATCATGCAGATGAAGTATTTACAAGCTGGGGCCGTGAGACTGCTAAGAAATATACAAAAGAAGAGATCGAAGCTGCATTAAAGATTCTGTCAGAAGCAGAAGATCTTGGTGTGATTCTTCGTGCCAAAGGTATGGTGGACGGAAAAGACGGACAGTGGATCTACTTTGATATGGTTCCGGAAGAGTATGAGGTACGCACCGGTACTCCACAGATCACAGGTAAGATCTGTGTGATCGGTTCCAAGATGGCAGAAGACAAAATTGCTGAAATTTTTGGAGTGAATGAGTAATGATGAAGAGAGATGTTCCCGTATATTTAATTACAGGATTTTTAGAGAGTGGTAAAACCCAGTTTCTGGATTTTACCATTCATCAGAGTTATTTTCAGATTCCGGATAAAACGCTTCTGATTCTCTGTGAAGAGGGAGAAGAGGAGTACGATGAGGAAAGCCTGAAGAAAATGAATACGGTGATTGAGATCATCGAAGACCCGGAAGACTTTAACGCGGATACCCTGCAGATGTTGAATAAAAAACATCATCCGGGAAGAGTTCTGGTAGAGTACAATCCGCTGTGGTCTGTAGATAAGTTCTATCAGACCGATATGCCACGTTACTGGGATCTGGCACAGCATATCGTAACCGTGGATGCCAGCACCTTCCAGATCTATATGAACAATATGAAATCTTTATTCATGGAGATGATCCGAAACGCGGACTTGGTAATTTTCAACCGCTGTCAGGATGAACATCCGCTGGCAAACTTCCGCCGCAGCGTCAAAGTTGTCAATTCCAGAGCGGAAGTGGTATTTGAAAATGAAGAGGGCGAGATCGACGATATTTTCCAGGATGAGATGCCGTATGATATGAACGCGGATATCATTGATATCGAAGATATCGATTATGGTATCTGGTATGTGGATATGATGGATAACCTGGACAAATATGTGGATAAGACCGTCCGTTTCAAAGGACAGGTGTTGAAAAGTCGTGAGCTGAACGCAGGATTTTTCGTGCCTGGACGTATGGCGATGACCTGCTGTGCGGATGATACCCAGTTTATCGGCTATATCTGTAAGAATCCGGCAGCCAAGAGACTGCGGATCGGCAGCTGGGTAACGGTAACTGCAAAAGTTAAAGACGAATTTATGGAAGTATACAACGGCAGAGGTCCGGTATTGTACGCAACAGAGATTGAAGCGGCAGAAAAACCGGAGCAGGAGCTGGTATACTTCGGCTGATGAAGGAGTTATCATTATGTATCTGATCGTAGGCCTGGGCAATCCGGGAAAACAGTATGAAAATACCCGCCATAACGTGGGATTTGACGCGGTTGATCTTCTGGTGGATGAGTATCGCGTACCCTCTTCGGGAAAACAACATAAGGCAATGTACGGAAAGGGCGTGATCGCGGGTCAGAAAGTGATCCTGGCGAAACCGCTGACCTACATGAACCTGAGCGGGGAATCAGTGAGAGCCCTGGTAGACTATTATAAGATCGATCCGGAAGAAGAACTGATCGTGATCTATGACGATATCAGTCTGGAACCGGGAAAGATCCGGATACGGAAAAAAGGAAGTGCGGGCGGCCATAACGGCATCAAAAATATTATCGCACAGCTGGGCACCCAGAACTTCCAGAGAGTCAAAGTTGGAGTCGGAGAAAAGCCGAAGGGTTGGGATCTGGCAGATTATGTGCTGGGACACTTTTCCAAAGAAGACCGGGGACTGGTGGATGACGCGCTGAAACGCGTGGCAGGCGCCGTGGAACTGATGGTGCAGGGAGAAGTGGATCAGGCGATGAATCAGTTTAACTAGAAAGGGAAAACGATGGATGCATTCGTACAACCATTATATGAACTGGCCGATTTTGATGCGATCATAAGACAACTGAAGAAACCGGGAATCGTACAGGTTTCCGGATGCCTGGACTCCCAGAAAGCTCATTTTACCAATGGGCTTCTCCGGGAGTTTCCTTTTCGACTGATCGTTGCGGAAAATGATCTGAAAGCCAAGGCATTTTATGAGGATTTTCGTCTGTATGACCCGGAAGTACTGTATTATCCGGCGAGGGATCTGATCTTTTATCAGGCAGATATCCATGGTAATCTTCTTACCAGACAACGGATCCAGGTGCTTCGCGCACTGCTGGAGCGGGAAGAAGTGACGATCGTTACTTCGATCGACAGCTGCCTGGACTGTCTGGTGCCGCTTGCCGTGTGGAAGGAAAAAGTAATAAAGATTCGCAATGACAGCGAGATTGACCTGGATCGGATGAAAAGACATCTGGTGGAACTCGGGTATGAATGGGCGGCGCAGGTAGAGGTTCCGGGACAGTTTTCTATCCGTGGTGGAATCATGGATGTATTTTCTCTGACCGAGGATAATCCGTGGCGTATCGAACTGTGGGGAGATGAGGTGGATTCCATCCGCAGTTTTGATGCGGAAAGCCAGCGCTCGATCGAGAATCTGGAGGAGATTACGATCTATCCGGCGACGGAAGTGGTGCTGAATAAGGAGACGATCCGACAGGGCATCAAAGCCATTGAAAAAGAGGCGCAAAAGAGTCAGAAGAAATTCCGGGACGAGATGAAGACAGAGGAGGGGGCGAGAGTCCGCCAGATCGCCGCTGAATTAAAAGACCAGTTAGAAGAGATGGAGCATATTGCCGGAGCAGAAAGTTTTGTCCGGTATTTTTATAAGAAAACAGAATCGTTATTGGAATATCTGCCGGAGAACACGCTGGTTGTGATTGACGAGCCGAACCGGTTGACGGAACACGCAAAGACGACGGAAGAAGAATTCCGGGAGAGTATGATTCACCGTCTGGAAAAGGGGTATCTTCTGCCCGGACAGATGGAAGTGATCCGGAACCATCAGGAAGTGGTGCACCGTTTTCACCAGATGCATACGCTGTCGCTGTCCACGATGGAGCCGCGGGGAAATGCATGGAATTTTACGATGGAGATGCAGCTGACTGTAAAATCGGTCAACCCGTACAACAACAGTTTTGAGATGCTGGTAAAAGATCTGTTGCGCTGGAAAAAATCCGGTTACCGGATGCTGTTGTTATCCCCTTCGCGAACAAGGGCGGCCAGACTGGCAAAAGATCTGCAGGATCAGGAACTGTCAGCTTTTTACAGTGAGGATCCGAAAGAACTGATCCAGCCGGGACAGATCAAGGTCACCTGGGGACGGGTAAGCCGTGGCTTCGAGTATCCGATGGTCAAATACGTGGTGATCTCGGAGACGGATATTTTCGGCAAAGAAAAGAAGAAAAAACGGAAAAAATCCCAGTACAGCGGAAAGCAGATCCAGAGCTTTTCGGAGCTTTCCGTAGGAGACTTTGTGGTTCATGAAAACCACGGGCTGGGCGTGTACCGCGGCATCGAGAAGATGGAAGTGGACGGCGTGGTAAAAGATTACATCAAGATCGAGTATGCGGGAAAAAGCAACCTGTATATCCTTGCCACCCAGCTGGACGTCCTGCAAAAATACGCCGGTTCCGATGCGGCAAAAGCCCCGAAATTAAATAAACTCGGCGGACAGGAATGGAAGAAGACCAAGACGAAGGTCCGCGGAGCTGTAAAGAATATCGCGAAAGATCTGGTGGCTCTGTATGCAGCCAGACAGCAGGAAGCCGGTTTCCGCTATGGACCGGATACGGTATGGCAGCGGGAATTCGAAGAGATGTTTCCTTTTGAAGAGACAGAAGATCAGCTGCAGGCGATCGAGGCGGCAAAGCAGGATATGGAAAGCCCGAAAATCATGGACCGGCTGATCTGCGGCGATGTGGGCTATGGGAAGACGGAGATTGCGATCCGTGTGGCATTTAAGGCGATCCAGGAGGGAAAACAGGTGGTTTATCTGGTTCCGACCACGATCCTTGCACAGCAGCATTACAATACATTTGTACAGCGGATGAAGGATTTTCCGGTGCGCGTGGACCTTCTGTGCCGGTTCCGTACCGCCAGCCAGCAGAAAAAGACAATCGGAGATCTGAAAAAAGGTCTGGTGGATATTCTGATCGGCACCCATCGGGTGTTGTCCAAAGATGTGCAGTTTAAAGATCTGGGACTGCTGATCATCGATGAGGAACAGCGCTTTGGTGTTACCCACAAAGAAAAGATTAAGCAGATGAAACAGAATATCGATGTCCTGACTCTGACAGCGACGCCGATTCCGCGAACTCTTCACATGAGTCTGATCGGAATCCGGGATATGAGTGTTCTGGAAGAAGCTCCACAGGACCGTACACCGATCCAGACGTATGTGATGGAATATAACGATGAGATGGTACGGGAGGCGATCAGCCGGGAACTGGCACGCGGTGGTCAGGTGTATTATGTATACAATCGTGTCAACAACATTGAAGAGATCACCAATCAGATCCGAAAACTGGTTCCGGAGGCGAGCGTGGCATTTGCCCACGGACAGATGAGCGAGCGTGAACTGGAAAAGATCATGTATGGATTTATTAACGGAGAGATCGATGTTCTGGTCTCCACGACGATCATCGAGACCGGTCTGGATATCTCGAATGCCAATACCATGATCATCCATGATGCGGATCAGATGGGACTTTCTCAGTTGTATCAGCTGAGGGGAAGGGTAGGACGGTCGAATCGGACCGCATACGCGTTTCTGATGTATCGGAGAAATAAGATGTTAAAAGAAATCGCAGAAAAACGCCTCCATGCGATCCGCGAATTCACTGAACTGGGAAGCGGGATCAAGATTGCCATGCGTGATCTGGAACTGCGTGGTGCGGGCAATCTTCTGGGAGCGGAACAGCACGGTCACATGGAAGCGGTAGGATACGATCTCTACTGTAAGATGCTGAATGAAGCCGTACAGGAAGCAAAAGGAATCGAAGTACAGGAAGACTTCGAGACGACGATCGACCTGCAGATCAATGCGTACATTCCGGAAAAATATATTCCGAATGAATACCAGAAGCTGGATATTTACAAACGGATCGCGGCGATCGAGAACCGGGAAGAGTATGAGGATATGATGGAAGAACTGCTGGACCGTTTTGGAGAACCGCCGAAGATGGTGCAGAACCTCCTCGCAGTGGCAAGCCTGAAAGCCATGGCTCACCGGATCTATCTGACCGAAGTTAAGCAGCTTGATGACAGCCTGAAACTTACCATGTATGAGCGGGCGAAGATTGACACAGCGAAGATACCGGAGATACTGAATCAGTATCCGGAAGAACTGCAGTTTAAAGTCGAAACAAATCCGTATTTTCTGTATCGTCCGAGAAACCGAAAGGCAAAGGAAGCAGTGCCGATGCAGGAGAAGGCGACTGAATTACTGACGGTCATGCAGTGTCTGGTATAAGTGCAGGCAAATTCCTGAGAACAGGAAAACAAGAGATGAGCGCTTGTGAAAAAAGATTGAAATAAAAGGAAAAAAGTTGCCCCATAGGAGGAAATAGTCTATAATAAATGCTATTAGTGAATAAATGTACTCCCGGAGTACATAAAAGGGTAACGGAGGAAAACATGAGAAAGTTAAATAAAACCGCAGCATGTGGGATTCTGGCAGCTGCTCTTGCAGCAGGTACACTGTCTGGATGCTCAAAAGCAATTGATGGAACAAAAACCGTAGCAACTGTAGGAGATGAAAAAGTAACATTGGGTCTGGCAAGCTATATGGTAAGAGACCAGCAGGCGCAGACCATGAGTTATTATAATATGCTGATGTCACAGTATGGTGTCAGCGGCTCTGCATCTAATGTGTGGGATCAGAAAGGAGACGACGGGAAAACTGTCGGGGAAAGCTCCAAAGATGGCGTCATGACGACAATTAATCAGTTGTATGTACTGAAAGCACATGCGGCAGATTATGACGTTACGATTACGGATGATGAAGAAAAAGCGATCAAAGAAGCAGCAGCGGAATTTATCAAAGATAACGATGAAAAGATCCTGAAAAAACTGGCAGTATCTGAAGACGATATCGTTACGTATCTGGAACTGGTAACGATCCGCAGCAAGATGCATGATCCGATGACTGCAGATGTAGATACCGAGGTCAGCGCCAATGAAAAAGATCAGACAAGAGTCACTATTGTAAAAGTTTCTACAGAAGGAACAGAAAAGGATGATGACGGTAATACCATTGATCTGACCGATGAAGAAAAAGCCCAGAAAAAAGACCTGGCACAGCAGGTACTTGATAAAGTAAAAGCATCCGATGACGTGGCAAACGCAGATATGGATGCACTGGCAAAAGAAGTAGATGACAGTTTAAGTGCGACAGCACCGGCATTTACCACAGCAGGAAGTACTGATGATACACTGGATGAGGCGGTACAGGATGCAGCTCTGGAACTGAAAGACGGAGAAGTTGCTGACAGTGTGATCGAAGGCGACGACGGTTATTATGTGGTACGTCTGGATAAGATGCTGGACGAAGATGCGACAGAAAACAAAGAGAAGACGGTTATTTCAGAAAGAAAATCTGATCTGTATGACAGCACACTGGAAGACTGGGTAAAAGAAGAAAAGATTAAAGTCAAAGATAAAGTATGGGATCAGATCACAGTCACTGACAGTGTATCTTTTGTATACAAGAGTGCCGACAGCAGCGATGATACAGAATCCAGTGACGCACAGGACAGTACAGAAGATACCTCTTCACAGGATAACAGTGAAGACACTACAACAGAAGACACAGCAGCAGAGGACAGCGCTGAGTAAATAAGATTTATAGAGAAAAAAGCGGAGGATACAGAGGATGAGTGTAGTACAGTGGACGACAGGAATCCAGCATATCGGAATTCCTACATCAGACATAGAAACAACGATCCGGTTTTACGAAGGTCTGGGATTTCAGACCATGCACACGAATCAGGTACCTGCAAACCAGGCAAAAGTTGCATTTTTGCAGCTGGGGAACCTGATGATCGAGACTTATGCCGAGGGTGGCAACGGTCTTGTCGGCGCCATCAATCACTTCGCTTTAAACTGTACAGATATTCAGGCTGCTTATGCATGGATCTGTGAGCAGGGATATAAAGTGTTGTCGAATGGAATTGAAGAACTTCCATTCTGGGAAAAGGGTGTGGCTTTCTTTATTATCGAAGGACCGAATAAAGAACGGATTGAGTTCTGTGAACGGAAACAGTAATGGGACACTCCCTCTGTAAGTCCGTGGGAAGATAAAAAAGCCGATAATACTGAAATAGTGTTTTGGATATACAGAGGAAGGAGAAAACAATGACAAGACAGCAATTTGATGAACTGACAGCAAAAGGGGTAGTAATTCTGGACGGAGCCACCGGTTCCAACCTGAGAAAAGCAGGTATGCCGGTAGGCATATCTTCTGAGCAGTGGGTACTTGAAAATCCTTCAGTTTTACAGGAACTGCAGCGTGCCTATGTGGATGCCGGAAGCCAGATCGTATATGCTCCTACATTCGCAGCCAATCCTATCAGCCTGAGAAACTTTAATCTCCAGGATCGGGTAGCCGAACTGAACACAAAGCTGGTAAAGATCTGTAAAGACGGAATCGGCAACCGGGCTCTGGTAGCGGGAGATATCACCACCACCGGACAGCTGATGGAGCCGAGAGGAACCCTGACTTATAATGAACTGTATGAGGCATATCAGGAACAGATGAAAGCCCTGGTGGATGCAGGCGTGGATCTGTTTGTTGCAGAGACCATGTTGAGCGTGGATGAGACGGTGGTTGCACTGGATGCAGCACAGGCAGTCTGCAATCTTCCGATGATCTGTACGCTTTCTCTGGAAGCAGACGGGAGCGCAATGTACGGAGGTAATGCCGTGGAAGCAGTTCTGACTTTACAGGAGATGGGAGCGGCTGCCGTAGGACTGAACTGTTCCGTAGGTCCGGATCAGCTGGAAGCAGTAGTTGCCAGCATGAAAGAAGTGGCAACTGTTCCTATCATCGCGAAACCAAACGCAGGCATGCCGTTTATCGATGACAAAGGCGAAGCTCATTACGATATGAATGCAGATGATTTTGCAAGACACACCAAACACCTGGTAGAAGTCGGTGCCGGAATCGTAGGCGGCTGTTGCGGAACCACCCCGGAATATATTCGGAAGCTGGCGAAGGCGCTGGGAAGATAAAAAATTTCAGAAATATAGAAAAGATGGTATGGAGAACTCCGTACCATCTTTTTTTGCAAAATAGAAACGAGACGTTTTTTATACAGTTGTTGTCTGAACAAAGGGAAAACTACACAAAGAAAAAGAAAAAAATTGTACAGTATTGTAATATGAAAAAGATGTATTTTCTGAGAAAATAAACCTGTATAGGAAAATCGTCAAAAGGACGGAAAGGGATTTTACAAGCATTTATGGAGGAAAGCAAAAATGAAATGTTACATCAAGGACTATCCAAGACCACAGTTTATGCGAACTGACTGGGAAAATCTGAACGGAACCTGGGATTTCGGTTTTGATGATGAAAATGCCGGGGAAAAAGAGAAATGGTATCAGGAATTCAAAGGTGATAAAAAGATCAATGTTCCGTTCACATATGAGACAAAGTTAAGCGGCATTCAGGATGAAACCCGTCATGATTTTATCTGGTATCATCGTACAATTAACGTAGATGGTGTGAAGCTGGAGAATAATCGTTATATCCTGCACTTTGAGGGCAGCGATTTTATTACAAAAGTATGGGTAAACGGTGCCTATGCAGGAAGCCACAGAGGCGGCTATGCAAGATGTTCTTTTGACGTTACCAATCTGGTGCATGACGGAGAAAATGAACTGACGGTAAAAGTAGAAGACTCTTTTGATACCCAGCAGCCAAGAGGAAAACAGCGATGGATCAACGAAAACTTTGGATGCTGGTATGTACAGACCACCGGTATCTGGAAAACGGTATGGAGTGAATACGTACCGAAGATCAGCCTGGCATCCGTAAAAATGACACCGGATCTGCAAAATGCTGCACTGAAACTGGAATATGAAGTGGCAGCAGCGGAAAAAGATCTGGATGACGATCTGATGATCACAGCTACCGTTAGTTTTCGAGGAACAACGGTTGCAAAGCAGTGTGTGCTGGCAAATCAGAAACATGTAGAGACAACCATTAATGTAGCCTATGAAGGAACAGTGGGACTGGAATGGGGTGTCCGTGTTTGGACTCCTGCAGAACCGGATCTGTATGATATTGATTTTGCGGTTACTCACAAAGGGGAGATCGTGGATACGGTTGGTTCTTATTTCGCAATGCGTGAGATCCGTATCGATGGACCAAACATTTTATTGAACGGTCATCCGCTGTATCAGAGACTGATTCTGGATCAGGGGTACTGGAAGGATTCGCATCTGACACCACCAAGTGAAGAAGCATTGGTCGAGGATATCGACAAGATCCATGCCCTTGGATACAACGGACTGCGCAAACACCAGAAAATAGAAGATGAGAGATTCTTATATTGGTGTGATGTAAAAGGTATGCTAGTATGGAGCGAGATGGCAGCCGCCTATCGCTATACCGATTATGCGGTAGAAGAATTTACAAAAGAATGGATGGAAATTGTCCGACAGAACTACAACCACCCATGCATCATCACCTGGACTCCGATGAACGAATCCTGGGGCGTCAGCCAGATTGAAACAAGAAAAGTAGAACAGCACTTTACAGAAGCGGTATACTATCTGACCAAGAGTCTGGACACTATGCGTCCGGTTATTGTAAATGACGGATGGGAACACACCGTTTCCGATATTATCACCCTTCATGATTATGAAGAAGTGGGCGATACTCTGTACAAACGCTACACCGAATACAAAGACCAGATTCTGACCACAGAAGTATACCACAGCGGAAAATCTGCTCTGGCAAACGGCTACGAGTACAAAGGTCAGCCGATCATCATCAGCGAGTATGGTGGAATCGCTTTCAACAACGATGATTCCGGATGGGGATATGGCAATAAAGTCAATACAAAAGAAGATTTTATCAAGCGTTTTGATGATATTACTACAGCCGTCAAGAAAATCCCATATTGCTGCGGCTTCTGTTACACCCAGGTCAGCGATGTACAGCAGGAGATCAATGGATTGATGGATATGGAAAGAAACTTCAAGGTTGAACCGGAGATTATTCAGGAGATTAATGAGCGTAAGGTTGGATATTGGAGAACGTTCATGTAAGGTTAAATAGAAGAGAGGATTTGTCGTAAGACGGACGCACCAGCCTCCCGGTTCGGGGGTGGGGCAACGTGGGCAGAGGCGTTTTGAGCTAGCCACCAACTCCGACTATCATTCACGAGTGCCAGCTGACACTCGCGAAAGTCTACGTAGGTGTCGGATCTCAAAATCGCCTCTAACTGCCCACAAAGTGTTGCTCGCCTTTCTGACCGTCCTGTCATCCGGCTTCTTCGAGCTGTGTATTGGAACACGAAAAGGTACGCTACATGGTAATATAATAATAAATTTTCAGTGATCGACTTGTAAAAGTATTTTTGTTTTTACTTTAGCAGACAATTTTGTCCAAGATACCTTTTAATTGAGCGATTGCTACACCGTAGTTGGTCATGGCTACGCCCTGGTCTTTTGCCTGTTGGATGCGGTGGAGGACGTATTTGCGGTTGAACATGCAGGCGCCGCACTGGATGATCAGGTCATATGGGGTCAGGTCTTTGGGGTAGTCGGTGCCGCTTACGGCGGTTACTTTCAGGGTTTCGCCGTATTTTTTCTTCAGCATCCGCGGGATCTTTTCTCTGCCGATGTCTTCTTTCAGTGGTGCATGGGTGCAGCATTCGGCGATCAGGACCCGGGAATCGGAGGAGAGGTTCATCAGTTTTTTGGCCCCCTCTTTGTAGTAGTCCAGATCGCCTTTGTAGTCGGCGAAGAGGACAGAGAAAGAGGTGAGCAGACTTTCTGTAGGTTTGTGATCATAGACATAGTCGAAGACCTGAGAATCGGTGATGATCAGTTTTGGGGGATTTTTCAGCTGATCCAGGGCTTCCACCAGTTTGTCGGTGGTGGTACTTAAAACAATACATTTTTTATCCAGCAGTTCCCGCATCGTCTGTACCTGAGGGAGGATCAGGCGACCTTTGGGTGCCTGGATGTCCTGGGGCATTACCAGGAGGACAACGTCTCCCTCGGATACCAGATCTCCGGTGATCGTCCGGCTGCCGAAGCTTTCGGGAACCATGCGGATCATCCGCTCTTTCAGTTCTGCGATTCCGGCTCCGGTTTTTGCGCTCACGATGCAGACTTTCTCTTTCGTCTGTTCTCTGAGTTTTTCTGCAAATGTCTGATTTTCTTTCTCAGAACGAAGATCGCTTTTGCTTACTACCAGGATTACCGGTGTCTTTTTTCCCTGAAAATACCGGAACCACTCCAGTTCTGTTTCCATATCCTCGGATGCAAATAAGATCAGTGCCAGTTCTGTTTTCTGTGCAGCCAGCGCCGTCTTTTCCATACGCATGGCTCCCAGTTCTCCCTCATCGTCAAATCCTGCCGTATCGATCAGCACGCACGGACCGAGCGGTGCGATCTCCATTGCTTTATAGACCGGATCGGTGGTGGTTCCCTTTACATCTGCCACGATGGAGACAGCCTGCCCGGAAAATGCATTGATAAAGGCAGACTTTCCGCTGTTTGTTTTTCCAAATATTCCTATATGTAATCGGTTGCCGGAGGGCGTTTCCTGTAATGTTGTTCCCATCTGTGTTCCTCCTTTTCCTAAATTGTAATTTCCATATTTATTTTTTAACATTATGTAAACTTGTTTTCACAATAATCTGCACACCTTTATAGTAACGTGCAGACTCAAACTCCTGCTCATCATTTCCGTAACGAGATAAAATATGCTTCGCGAATTTTACTCGCGTAAATCTAACAGACACAGCAAACAACCCCTGCGCCTTTGCAGTTGCTATCTGCTGTGTCATATTTTCCGACTGTGTTTCCCGCTTATTTCAGCGTTCAAACAGTCGCTTTGTTCTTTTTAGAACCGGAAATCTCTCTGTCCGTTTTCGATATCCCGCAGGTGTTCTTCTGCGATTCTGCGGACTTTCTCACTCGGGATATTGTCCAGTTCTTTTTCGATCAGTTTCATACCGATTTCTTTTGTCTTTGGTGAAGCATAATCCTGGAGATACTCCATCAATGTCATCAGTGCATTCGGATGACAACAGTTGAGGATCTGTTTGCTCTTGCACAGGGACATAAAACGGTCGCCGGTTCTTCCGGCGCGGTAGCAGGCAGTACAGAAACTCGGGATATCTCCCATCTCCATTAACCACCGTACGATCTCATCCAGTGTCCTCTGGTCACTGACATCAAACTGTGCGGAAGTCACTTCATCTTCCGTCTCCGGTGTATCATATCCACCAACACTCGTCTTTGACGCACCACTGATCTGAGAGACACCCAACGGAAGTACTTTTTCACGAACTGCCTGACTCTCTCTGGTAGAGATGATCATACCGGTATACGGCACTGCGATACGGATCAGCGCGCAGATTTTTGCAAAAATGTCATCACTGATACTGTTATCAAATACCGTTGGATCGATATCGTCCGCATGTTTGATACGTGGTACACTGATCGTATGCGGTCCCACACCGTGTACAGCTTCCAGATGTTCTGCGTGCATCAAAAGCCCCGCAAATTCATAACGATAAAGCTCCAGTCCAAACAGCACACCAAGACCCACATCATCGATACCACCTTCCATCGCACGATCCATAGCTTCGGTATGATATGCATAGTTGTGTTTCGGTCCCTTCGGATGCAGTTCTTCGTAGCTCTTTTTGTGATATGTTTCCTGGAACAGAATATAAGTTCCGATTCCGGCTTCTTTTAATTTTCGATAATTTTCCACGGTGGTCGCCGCAATATTTACGTTCACACGGCGGATGGCTCCGTTTTTATGTTTGATACTGTAAATCGTTTTGATAGATTCCAGAATATATTCAATCGGATTGTTTTCCGGATCTTCTCCTGCCTCGATCGCCAGTCGTTTATGTCCCATATCCTGCAGAGCTGTCACTTCTTTTACAATCTCTTCCTGGGTCAGTTTTTTCCGGGCGATATGTGTATTCTTTTTATGATACGGACAGTATACACAGCCGTTGATACAGTAATTGGACAGATACAACGGTGCAAAAAGCACGATCCGGTTTCCGTAAAATTCTTTTTTAATCTCTGCCGCAAGTTCATACATTTCCTGAATCTTGTCCGGCATCTCACAGGCCAGCAACACAGAAGCCTCTCTGTGTGTCAGGCCTTTACATTCCTTTGCTTTCGCAAGGATCTGGTCGATCAGTTCTATATTATCTTTATTTGCATCTGCATAAGCCAGGGTCTCTCTGATCTCTTCATCTGAGATAAATTCCTCGGCTTTTAACGATTTCGGATTATACATAACGTCTCTCTTCCTTTCTTTTTGGTCAGGCTGCCGGGTCTTCTGTGATTCCATTCGGATCCCGCAGACAGATTTCCGCAATCTTCCCAATTAGTATTTCTTGTTTTTCATCGGCACATTGCACTGTCTCCGCGATCTGTCACACACTGATAACCAATCGCAGCCATGCGCCGTTCCAGACAACCGCGGCACTCTGCCGCTTCTTCGCCCGTACAGATCTTATCGTCATACAGCTGGTATTTGTCCCTCACCTGAATCGGTGACAAGTTTGGCATCACCACGTTGGCTCCTGCCAGAATACCCTTTTCTCTTCCCATCGGATGGATCGTTCCGAGTGCAGTGGTGGATGGCAGCAGTACCATCGGATGAATCAGCCGGATGATTGCCAGAAGCCGTAAGGTATCTTCCAGCGTTCCTGCCTTTTCTTCTGCAAAGGGGGTATCCTGATGGGGAATAAACGGTCCGATTCCCACCATCTCCGGTTGAAGTTCTTTGATAAACATCAGATCCTCATATAAGGTATCCAGCGTCTGTCCCGGCGATCCTACCATAAAACCACACCCTGTCTGATATCCGATCTCCTTCAGTTCCCTCAGACACTGTTTTCTGTGTGCTAGTGACATCTGTGACGGATGAAGTTTCTGATAATGCACTTCATCTGCCGTCTCATGCCGAAGCAGATACCGGTCAGCCCCCGCGTCAAAATACGCCTGATAGCTTGCCCGTTCTTTCTCTCCGATCGATAACGTCACCGCACAGTCCGGATATCGTTTCTTGATTTCTTTTGTGATCGTACAGATCCGCTCATCGGTATAATAAGGATCTTCTCCTCCCTGGAGTACAAAGGTCCGAAAACCCAGTTCCCATCCGCTTTCACAGCACGAAAGGATCTGATCCATGGTCAGCCGATATCTCTGCGCTTTTTCATTGCCACAGCGGATCCCACAGTAATAACAGTTATTTTTGCAATAATTGGTAAATTCGATCAGCCCCCTCAGGTAGATCTCTTTTCCATAATATTTCCCGGCTGTCGCTCTCGCCCGCCGGTACAGTTCCTCGATCAGTTCCTGATCAGTTGTCGTCAGCAGTTCTTCCAGCTCCTCACGGCTGATCATCTGCTCTTGTTCGATCTTACTCAGTATGTCTCTGTTCATGCATGTCTCCTATTTCGAGTAAACTGCTTTTGCCGAGATTCCTTCCAGTCTTCCGATCTTGCCGGTCAGGGCATTGATCGTATCCTGTGGCGCATCCATCGCGATGCTGATCACATGGATCTTTCTCTCCCGGTAGGGAATCCCCATTCTTCCTATGATATAACTTCCATATTCATGAAGCAGCTGGTTGAGTTTCTCGACTTCCTGTGGTTCTTCCACGATAATTCCAATCACGGCAATTCTGTTCATGTTCCACTCACTCCCTTATATCTGCACTTTCTGTGCCTGCTTCTTTTCAATACAGAGAGCAGAAAATTCTGCTCTCTGTAGCTGTAGTATCTGTATGTTATTCCACATCAAACTTTTCCAAACTCTCCAGTCTTGACTGATATTTTGAGTCGGAAGATTCTGTAAAGGACGCTTCACCTTTCATCTTTTCCAGCGCTGCTGCTGCTTTCTTTACCGCCTGCAGCGTACCTGCTCCGGCCACACATCCTCCAGGACATGCCATTCCTTCCAGCAGATAGCCATTGTACTTACCTGCTTTCGCCATCTGGAGCATCTTCTTGCAGTTCTGCAGACCTTCTGCATTGACCACTTTGACTTCCCGTTCCGGATCGATCCGTTTTACCGCATGTACGACAGCCTGTGCAACCCCTCCGCTGACTGCAAAACCGCGTCCATCTGCACTTGCACGGAATAAAGGTTCGCCTTCCGGAATATCCTTCCAGTCCACACCTTTCGCATCAAACATTCCGGCAACTTCCTCAAATGTCAGTACAAAATCCACATAACTGCGGATACTCTTCCGGCTTGCCTCCAGTTTTTTCGCTGCACACGGACCAACAAAGACGATCTTGCAGTCCGGTTCTTTCTGTTTGATCAGTCGCGCAGTCAGAACCATCGGCGTCAGCGCCATGGAAATGCATTTTGCCTGTTCCGGGAACAGTTTTTTCGCCATCATAGACCAGGACGGGCAACAGGATGTTGCCATGAACGGCAGTTTTTCCGGAACTTCTTCCAGAAAATCCTTTGCTTCTTCCACCGTACACAGATCCGCTCCGATCGCAACTTCTCTCACATCAGTAAATCCCAGTGCCTGAAAAGCGCCACGGATCTTTGTATTTTTCATATCCTGGAACTGACCTGCGATCGCCGGCGCAAGAATCGCATAAACCGGTGTCTCGCTCTTTATCGCCATGATCGTCTGAAAAATCTGCCCCTTATCCACAATGGCACTGAACGGACAGCTTACCAGACACTGACCGCAGGATACACATTTCTCCTGATCGATCTCCGCTCTTCCATATTCATCGGAACCAATCGCATTCATTCCGCATGCTTTTGTACATGGACGCTCCTGTTTGATGATCGCATTATACGGACAGGCTTCCAAGCACTTTCCACATTTGATACATGAAGACTCATCAATATGAGATCTTCCACCTTCCATATGGACAGCCTTCTTCGGACAGACCTCCACGCATGGATGTTCCAGACAGCCCTGACATCCTTCTGTTGTCATGACTCTCTTCTCCGGACAGGCATTGCAGGCGAATTTGATCACATTGATAAGCGGCGGTTCGTAATATTTTTCTTCTATAATACTGGGTTCCACACCTTTGGAGATTGGCGCATGCTCCGTGATTTTTCTCAGCGACATTCCCATTGCCACACGCAGACGCTCACCAACGACTGCCCGCTCCAGAAAAATACTGTCTCTGTAAGTTGCAACCTCTCCCGGGATGATTTTATATGGAAGTTCTTCCAATACCTCCTCCGGAGATTGCTCTTCGTATGCCATACGGGCAATCTCCGTGAATATTTTGTGTCTGATTTCAGTCTTGGATGAATACAGTCCTCTCATTTTTCCTCCTGATTTTCCGTTATACATTTTTCATAGTTTTTCTTTTTGATAGTACTTTTTAAAAATGATAACATCCGCTCTGTCAGAATTCAACAGTTCCGATCGCATCTACCTATGCAAATACGGAATAGTTCCAGGAGTTATATGATTTTAAAATTTATTCATAACTTTCGTTATGTAACAGTTCATGCTCTTTACCTTTTAATAATCCGGCGTACAGTTCCTGAACCAGCGGGTTCTCATCGGATTTCTTGATGATCGTTGTATTATCTGCGTTGTACAGACCTTTCGCACGGAGTGATTTTGTTCTGTCACCGGCTCTGGTCGGCTGTCCGCCTCCCATGATACAACCACGACGACAGGCCATGATTTCAATCAGATGATATTCTTTTTCTCCGTTCTTTACCTGATCCATAACTTTTCTCGCATTGGCAAGACCACTGGCTACACAGATCTTGATTTCGGTTCCCTGATAATCTACCGAGAACTCTTTAATACCTTCTTCGCCTCGAACACCACTCTCTGCGATCTCATGCATCGCTTCTTTGCTGTGATCGTTGGTCAGACGACGAAGCACCGCTTCCGTTACACCACCTGTTACACCGAAGATCACTCCACCGCCGGAGCCAAATCCAAATGGCATATCACATGCTTCCGGTTCAAGAACTGCGAAATCAAGGCCGAAGTTGTCGATCATACGAAGCAGCTCTGTGGTTGTGATAACGATATCTGTATCCTGTTCTCCCTTGGTAAAACTATTCGGACGAACAGCTTCCGCCTTCTTCGCAGTACATGGCATGATGGAAACCATAACAGTTTTCTTCCCCTTTGCATGCTCCGGATCACGGAAATACTCTTTGATGACTGCGGAAAGCATTCCCTGCGGAGAACGGCAGGTGGACAGGTTCGGAATATAATCTTTGTACTGATCGGTTACGAATTTGACCCATGCCGGACAGCAGGAAGTCAGTAACGGAAGTTTTTCTCCTTTTTTGATTCTGTCAAGGAACTCTGCACTCTCTTCCATGATCGTCAGATCCGCACTGAAGGAAGTATCGTATACTTCATCAAATCCCATCAGATGCAGAGCATTGACGATCTTGCCCATCACGCTTCTTCCTTTGGTCAGTCCGTAATGATCGCCGACTGCTACGCGGACAGCCGGTGCTACCTGCGCTACCACGCGCACATTCGGATCTGCCAGAGCTTCCCACACTTCATCCATATTGGTTCGGATAGAAATAGCTCCGGTCGGACAGAATACTCTACACTGACCACAGTTTACACAGTCCGTTGTGGAAATCTTCCGGTCAAACGCCGGCATAACCATCGCTTCGGTACCACGGAATGCAAATCCAAGAGCACCGATACCCTGCAGTTCTTCACAGGCGCGGACACAGTTTCCACAAAGGATACATTTATTCGGATCTCTCACCAGAGACGGGGAACTCAGATCCAGTTCTCTCTGTTCTCTCGTATTCTGGAACCGGACATTTTCAACCCCCAGACGATGTGCCAGTTCCTGCAGAACACATTCTCCACTCTTTACACACGTGGTACAGTCACGGCAGTGTGCTGCCAGAAGCAGTTCCACGATGAGTTTTCTGTATTTTCTGATACGTCCGGAATTGGTATGGATCACCATGCCGTCTCTCGGCTCTTCCGAACAGGATGCAAACACCTTTCCTCTGTCATCTTCCACGGTACACAGACGACAGGCACCAAATGTGGAAAGCTCGGAGTGGTAACACAGTGTCGGGATATTGATACCCGCCTTTCGGATCACTGACAGGACATTTTTCTCATCCGTAAATTCAACTTTTCTTCCATCGATGATCATATGACTCATAAGACACCCTCCTTCCTACATTTCCACATATACTGCATTAAAGTTACAGTTATCTTTACAGGCACCACATTTGATACAAAGATTATTGTCGATCTGATGCGGATGCTTGATAGCTCCGGTAATCGCTCCCGCCGGACAGTTCTTCGCACATTTTCCACAGCCGATACAGAACTCGGAATTGATATGGAACTGACGCAGAGCCGTACATACTTTTGCGTGGCACTTTTTATCACGGATATGTTCAACGTATTCGTCGCGGAACCGGTTCAGGGTACTGATGACCGGAAGCGGTGCACTCTTTCCAAGACCGCACAGAGCCATACTCTGTACCATGTGCGCTAGAGCGTGTTTGAAAAATAAAAATTGCACAAAACGCATGTTTCATTTCCCTTTTTCATGATAAAATAAAGAAAAAGGGGTGTTCACTATGTTGAGACG
>OLRP01000192.1_pt1 | contig 52436 bp, 38 predicted proteins | sample 1672401 | NCBI WGS metagenome assembly OLRP01 (sample SAMEA3136682, study PRJEB25190) | human gut metagenome | reverse complement strand
CGCAGAAGTCGATAAGGTTCTCAGCGAGCTCAGCAGGCATGGTTTCGATCATGATTACCCTCCTTGGGTTTTGATGTCTGATCTCGTCGGCCGTCCTTCGCACCTGAACGCTGCGGGGGGGGGTTGCAGCGTTCAGGCACGGGGGAAGGTGGATGAGGGGGACGCGCCGCACCAGGCCGCGCGCCCCCAACCGTATCAGTGGTAGATGAACTGCTCCACGCTGGTGCCCACGGCGTACATGATGATGCGGATCACCACAGCGCCGATGGCGGTGCAGGCGCACGCTCCGAACAGGTACATGGCCAGCTGCTTCGGCGCGACCGAACCGGTGCCGCCCGCTCCCTTCGTCGCCTGCACACAGGCCAGCACGGCCAGCGCAACCGGGACCACGATGCCGATCACCACGACGCCCGCCCAGAACATCACGGCCAAATCGCCCGAGATCAGACGATCGATGGAACGCGTCGGCGCCTGGTACGGAGCGATGGCGATCCACACCACGTACGCCACCGTGGTCACCGCCATGATGACGACGCCCGCCAGCGCCAGCTTCAGCGCGAAGCCGCCCTCTTCGGCGGCCTTGCCGCGCAGCAGCACAAGGCCGGCCATCAGCGTCATGCCCAAAGCCAGGCCGGCGCCCAAGAACATCAGGGGAAGCGCGATGCTATCCCACGCAGGACGAGCCGCGATCAGGTACGACGACCCCGCCACGAACGGCAGCACCAGGCCCACGATGCCTCCCAGCACGCCGAACACCTTCGACACGCCAGGGTAGTCCTTCTTCGCCAGCACCAGGTACACCAACGCGATGATGCCCATGATGGCGACGACGAACAGCTCCTTCGACAGCCCGGATCCCAGGTTGCCCAGCAAATGCGTCGCGCGCTCCGGGTGCCCCATGTGCAGCACCGACACGCAGCCGCCCACGGCCAGGCAGATGAGCGCGATCAGCGCGCCCGAGAACCGCACTTCGCGGAACTTGCCGCGCAGCTCGCCCACGGCCAGGAACACGAACGAGCCCGAGGTGACACCCAACAGCACGCTGAAAATCAGAAGTGGCCACTGGATTTCCATGGTTACTCATCTCCCTTCCAGGCGCACTTGTCCATGGCGTAGTCCACGCCCGGATGGTTCCCCACGTCCTTCAGCTTGTACGTCTTCTTCGCGGCGCGCAGCTTCGACACGTCGGACTGGGGGTCGTCCAGGTCGCCGAACTTGCGGGCCTGGCCCGGGCAGTGCTTCACGCACGCCGGCTTCTCGCCCTTGTCGATGAGGTGCGCGCACATCGTGCACTTCTCGATGACGCCCTTGTCCTTGCCGGTGTCGTACGTGCGCACGCCGTAGGGGCAGGCCATGACGCAGTACTGGCAGCCGATGCACTTGCTGTGATCCACCAGCACCACGCCGTCGTCGCGCTTGTAGCTGGCACCGGTGGGGCACACGCTGACGCATTCCGGGTTGTCGCAATGCTGGCACGACACGGGCAGGTAGTACATCTCCAGGTCGGGATAGGTTCCCGAAGGGCCCACCGTCAGCACCTTGTTGTAGAACGTGCCCAGCCCCACGTTGTTCTCCTGCTTGCACACGACGGCGCAGGAGTGGCAGCCGATGCAGCTGTCCAGGTCGATGTCGATAATGTTGCGGGTCATGTTACTTCGCACCCCCCTTCGTCACCTGCGCGACGCCGTTCTGCTGGTCGTCGGCGGCCAGCGCCTCGGCGGTCAGCGGCAGGAATATCTTGAGGTCTTCCGAGTTCATGCAGATGTTCTTCGGCGCACCGTCGTCGGCTTTGTACACCTTGCACAAGCCGCCGTAGTTGTCGGTGCCCACCGCGGGATCGTACGGGCCGTTGTTCTCGAACAGCACGTTGCAGTTGCTGTCGAACGCGCCGTGCAGGTCGTCGGTGGCCTCGCGCTCGGGGAACCACCAGTCGTGCTCGACGTGGATCATGCCCGGCTTGATGGCCTCGGTGAGGTTCGCGCGCTGCTTGATGCGGTCGACGTACGTCTCGATGTACACCCAGTCGTCCTGCTCGATGCCGTGCTCGGCGGCGGTGGCGGGGTTGATGTCCATCGTCGGGAACATGTGCACCTCGCGCATCCACGGACTGTTGCGGTACTCGGTGTGGAAGAACGCGTGGCTGCGGCCGCCCGTGATCAGCGTGTACGGGTACTCGTCCAGCAGATCGGGACGCGAGATCTTCGTGATCGGGGGCTCGATGTACATGGGCAGGGCGCCGTTTCCGTACAGCAGCAGGTCTTCGCTCCACAGCTCCATCTTGCCGTTGTCGGACTGCGGATGCGGCGGGATCACCTTGCCGTCCGGCGTCTGCGCGCCGGGGAAGCGGTAGACCGAGCCCATCTTGTTGCCGCGGTACATGGTGTTGAAGCCGGGGCGGAAGTCGCTCGTCTTGCGCATGAAGCCCGTCTCGTACTTCGGCGCGTTCTTCACGGTGGCCATCTCCACACCGGTCACGCTGATGCGCTCGCGGAACTCCTCGAAGTTCGCGCAGCTCAGCTGCGGCGGAAGCGTCTCGGGACCCTTCACCATGTAGTCGAAGAACTCGTACTTGTCCTTCCAGTACATGTCCACGCCCATGTATTCGGCGAACTCGAAGCAGATGTCCATGTCGTCGCGGCACTCGCCCAGCGGCTCGTGGAACGGCTGGCGGATGAGGTACGTGTGGCTGGTGGGATAGCCGTGGCCGGAGTGCGCCCACTCGACGCGGTCCACTTCGTTGGGATGCGCGGCCGGCAGGATGATGTCGGCCAGCTCGCCCGACGGCGTCATGTACAGGTCCACGTTCACGAAGAAGTCCAGGTTCTTGAAGCCTTCGACGATCTCGTGGCCGCCCTCGATGGAGAGGATGGGCTCGGACGTCTGCTGCCAGTAACCGTAGATCTGGAACGGATCGCCCTTCGCCATGGCCTTCGTCGTGGCCGCGCCGAAGCCGCCCTGCTGGCCGTAGATGACCTGGCCGCCGGAATTCTGCTTCGTTTCCTTCAGCTCGCCGGTGGCGTCGTCGGCCACGAGGATGTCCTGGTAGCCGGTGTTCTGGCACACGGACAGCTTCTTGATGTTCATGGCCGTTTCCTTGCGGCGCTGCCCCATGCGGCCCTTCTGGTTCGGCACGACGTCGAACATGAAGGAGTCGTAGCCGGTGGCGGGCTCGCGGCCGATGTTCTGGCCGCCCTTCGTGTCGAAGTTGCCGGCCAGCGCCATCATGATGGTGAACGCCTGCGAGATGCCGGACGTGTTGATGGAGAACTCCACCTTCTGGCCGCGCGTGAAGCACGCGTGCGGGCTGGCGTCGATGTAGGCGTTGATGGCTTCCTTGATCTTGTCCTCGGGAAGCTCGCAGAACTCGGCGGCGCGCTGGATGGTCCACGGGGTGACGTGCTCCACCAGAATGTCCCAGCTGGTGCGGTACGTCTTGCCGTTGATCTCGTGGCTGCCGGACAGCGCGGGCTTCGCGTCGGCCACGATGTTGCCCTCGGCGTCGAGCCACTGGAAGGCCTTCGGGCCGCCCACGCCCTTCGCGTTCTGCCAGTCGCCGGACCAGAAGATCAGCTGGTCGCTGTTCTCGTCCCACGCGGCGTACAGCTCTTCGTTGCCGTCTTCCTTGAGGTACGACTCGCGCAGCTGATAGCCCGTGCCGTTGCCGTCGGCGTCCTTCTCGTCGATGAAGAACGGGGCGTTCGTGTACATGCGCGCGAATTCGGTTGCGCACTTGTCGGAGTGGACGATCTCGTTGATGAACGCCAGCACCAGCGCCATGTCGGAGCCGGGGCGAATGGGCAGCCAGATGTCTGCCTTGGAAGCCGTGCAGGTGAAGCGGGGGTCGACGCAGATCACCTTCGCGCCGCGCTCCTGCGCGCGCTTGACGGTGAGCCAGTCGTAGTAGCCGCGGCTGCGCTCCTGGCGGCACCAGATGAGGATGCAGTCGGTGTTGTTGCCGTCCCAGCCGGTGTACTGCGTCTCGTCGCCGTACAAACGCTGGCTGGAGAAGTACGAGCCCACCCAGCACAGGTTGCCCACGCCGAACGTGGCCGTAGAGCCCAGCTCAAGCCACAGCTTGTTGATGGCCTGGAACTGCAGCATGTCGCGGCCCGTGCCGTACTGGTGCGCGATGGTGTGCCAACCGTGCTCCTCGCCGATCTTGGTGAAGCGGTCGCGCGCTTCCTCGTAGGCCTCTTCCCACGTGATGCGCTTCCACTGGCCGGAGCCCTTCTCGCCCACGCGCTTCTGCGGGTAGCGCACGCGCAGCGGGTTGTACAGCTCCTGCGGGATGGCGAAGCAGCGCCCGCACAGCGTGCCCTCGCTGAACAGGTCGGGGTTGCCCTCGATCTTCACGAGGCGCCCGTCCTTGACGTGCCCGAACAACGCGCAGCGGCCGTAGCACTGGCGGCACGCGCTGGGGATGATCTTCACGTCGTCGGACGAGGTGCTGGTGGCCGCTGCCTCGTCGGCCGCGGCGGCGGTGGCCGACGCGCCGAGCAGCAGCGTCGAAGCGGTCGCGACGGCCGAAGCCTTCACGAAGCCTCGGCGGCTCATCTTTAGTGACATCTCTCCTCCTTTTGCCTCACTCTGCATGGAGGGGTCGGAGATGCGGAGGGGTGCGCGCGTCGAAGAATCCCCCTTCAAAGCGCCCCGGACTGCAAGTTCCCCGTTCTCGTTCCCCTTTTACTTGCAGTGCTAATTATATTACCTGATATTATTAGTGCAACGACTTTAAGCTATCTTTATAAAGAATAGTCGCGACCACGAGAGTTATACGTGGCGAACAGGTAAAAACGTACGCATGTTTCACGTGAAACATTGAATATGATCCTCAGTTCAGAGCTGCTCTACGTGACGGCAAGCACAGCGGCCCTCTCACCTGGGAAGGTGCCTAAGCTCCGAAAACGGCGGCACCGCGAGGGCTCGTTTCGCGGCTCCAGATGATCATTTTCGGCTGTTTCCTGCCACGCTCGAAGGCATTCGCTGCGCCGAACCGGCATCAGCGGATCCTGCTCGACGCCTCCGAACATCGAACGTCAAAGTTCTTGTGCGCTAAAGGGGCAACTGCACGCAAGGAAGCAAAAGGAAGCTGCGCCGGACAAATGTTTCACGTGAAACATTCGGACTCCCGGGCCTAGATACAAACGCAAGGAGAAACCGATCCGAACGTTGGTCCACCCGCAAAGAAGAAAGCCGGGACGCGTTAAACAAACGTCGCCCAAGGAAAGACGGATGCGAAACGGAGCCGCCTCGGCAGAGGCCCCGCGCGTCCCGCCGCACGCGCCGCGCAAGTCGGCGGCGATTATGCCCGCACGCGACGCCTAGGGAGGGAGAGGTCGTCGCGCACGGGCTCCAGCACAGTTTGCTGCGCGAGTTTTACAGCTTGGCCAAATCGCGGCCAAGCACGTACGGGAGCGTACAGCAGCAGGCGCCCAGGTTCTGGCCGGGCAATCCAAAGTTGTACGTGCCAGCGAAGAAATCACCGATCATGGTGCCTACGCAGTACAGGCCTTCGATGGGAGTATCGTCATCCTCGCAAATCTGCAAGTTCGCATCCGTTCGCAAACCGCCCATGACCGTGAGGAAGGTAACGCCCGTGGTTTTCGCACCGTAGAACGGAGGCGTGCTGATAGGGAACAGGATACTGGGATTCACCTGGTACTCTTCGTCGTAACCCTGTTCCGCATAGGTATTGTAGCGCTCGATGGAAGCAAGGGCCTCTTTTTTGTCGATGCCCTCAAGCTGGTCGAGAAGCTCCTCTAGCGTGTCCGCTTTGAAGTAGGTGCCCTTCTCCACGTTTGCATCCCACATGGCCACCATTTGCTCGGGAGTAAGCGGCTTCTGCGGCGTGACGTTGTTCACCGAGCAACCAAGCGTCTCCCATTCTTCCTGCGTCTGAGCGTACGCAGTATCCCAGATGCCGAACCCGGTGGTTTGAGGCTGCGTCAGCAGCGAGCGAGCGCCGAACGCAAAGTTCGTGTTCTCGTTCTGGAAGCGCTTGCCGTTGATGTTGAGGTTGATGCCCCAGAAGTTATCGATGACGCAGTGGCTGGGCCCGGGAACCCCTCCGTTGACGGCGCAGGGATTCGGGAACACCTTCTGCCAACCGGCACCGACCCACAATCCCATTTTATGGCCGTCTCCCGGCATGAGGCCGGAGTAGTTCATGCCGGCATCGAAATCTACCGCATCCTCGCCGAACGTGAGCTGATCTTTCAGCGCGTTGTAAATATCCGGCGCGTATTTGGCCATCATGTCCTCGTCTTTTGAGAAGTCGCCAGTGGCCAACACCACGGCCTTCGTAGCCTCGTACTTGGCATACGTGCCGTCGGCGCGCTTCGCGATAACGGCGCTCACACGACCGGTGTTATCGTCCTCGCGGATCAGCTGCACACCGCGGGTCTGAAAGTGGATCTGCTGCCCCAGATCCTGCGTAAGCGTGTCGGCGTACGCCTGAGCGCACAGCGGCGCACCCTGGAACACGCCCAACGGATTCTCGTCATTCCAGAAGTTGTGCACCGACGCCGGCGCGGCTAGCGTACCATCAGGATCGGCGTACGGAGGCTCGAGATTGACCTTCAGGCCCTTGGCGGTCATCTTGTCGATCATCCAGTCCATGGATTCGCCGCTGTATTGGAGCCAACGCGACCATTTCATCTTATCCATGCTGTAGAAACCGGCAAGCTGCTCGATCTTCACATGCTCCAAGGCATCCTTCGGCGTGTAGTCGATACCCATTTCCTTCTGGTACTTCGTGCCGATGGCCTGGTTCGATCCGCCACGCGAAATAGCCTTGGTGCCCGCATCGATCAATATAACGCTCAGCCCGCCTTCGGCCGCCGAAACGGCGCAGCACGTGCCCGCCATGCCTGCGCCGACCACGACGACGTCTGCATTGAACGTTTCAGCAATATCGGCGTCGGCGATAGGCTCCGGCGGGATTTCGAAGCTCCATTTCTGGGTAGCCGACTGCGCAGTCAGCGCTCCGTCCGAAGATGCGCCACCGTTCGCCCCTTCGCTTTTCGGCGCCGCAGGCGAGCAAGCGGCCAGCGTCCCCATCGCCCCCAGCGCGCCGATCGCACCCGCGCCCTTCAAAAAGTCACGACGATTCAGTTCCATGATTCCCTCCTTGATCCGATTGAAACAACTGCTTGAATCTAGCACGCCGTGTTCGCCGAAACGTTCACCCACAGCGAGCGTTTCGCATCCCGGCGTTCACATGGATCGGGTGAATTCTTGGAAAATGGGCAGATCGACCTCTCTTCGACGATCGAATCAGCATGTCCCAAACGAACTTATCGGGTACAATGCCCGCAGGAGGGGAATGCATGCAGAAAACCATCGCGAATATCTTGCTCGCGGCCACGGGCTTCGCATGCTTCCTCGCGCTCAATTCGTTTTCCCTCTGGGGTTTCGCTCTCTTGCCTGAGACAGCGCTCGGCGAAAATGCTCAGCTGCTTTGGAGCGCGCCTCTCTCGCTGAGCAACATGCTAACGTTCTTCGTGTTCGTCATAGGGGCATACTGCGCTCCGACGCTGTTCAATCGCAGCCCGCTACCAGCCGCCGCCGCGCTGCTGACCGCCGCCGTCACGCTGATGGGCCTGTCCACGCTCACCCAAAATCCCGCAGTTCTCATCTCAGCCAGCACGTGCATGGGCATCGGCACAACATGCTGCTTCTTCTGCTGGGCACGTGCTTTGTTCGCGGACGGCTCCGATTTGGCAAAGATCGAGCTAGTACTGGGATCCGTCCTGTCGGCGGTTCCCTATCTCGCCTTTTTCACGCTAGAACCATCGGCCATAGCAGTGACTATCGCCGTGCTCGCCGCATGTAATGTTGCGGCGCTGTTCTCCCACCAAAGACTTGCCAATCGCGAAAACCGTTCCCATGTTCCTCAGCGCACCGTCCCATTCGGCACACTGCTGGCCACCTTCTGGAAACCGCTGCTGTGCATCGCCATGATTGGACTGGCGGCCCCGGCCATCGTCGTCATCTCGCACGACTCTACCGCGAGCATGACATTCGTACAGCAATCGCTTATGGTGCATTCCGAGAATATCATCGCCGCGCTCGTTCTGGGCATCGCGTGGTTAGGAGCAAGGCGAGAAACGACCCCTACCAAAACGTTCTCGGTGCTGTTTCCCATCATAGCGACGGCGCTGCTGCTGTTCCTTGTGCTGGAACCGCCGCTGCGCATCATCGTCCCATACGTCAGCGGGATCGCATTCGTCGTGTTCTCGATGATAGTGATGATTGATAGCATCGAAGTGAGCTCGAAGCAAAATTTAGGATTAACCAGCGTGTACGGCCTGTTCTCGGGTCTGTTTTACTGCGCGAACTGGCTGGGCAACTTCGCCATGGAAGCCGTCCGCGAACAAGGGCTGCTGCAGGAGGCAACGGTTACGATAGCGGTCGTTGCGCTGCTGTACGGGTGCTCCATCGTTATGTTCTTCGTCACACGGGCGCCGCGAGAAGCCTCTTCCAGCAATGCCGACAAGACTTGCGCGCCGCAGGAAGCAATTGCGACCGAAACTCCCGTCGAAGTTTCGACTCCGATAGACCTCATCGATGAGAACTGCCGGAGAATTGCCGAAACGCATGGCTTGTCCAAGCGGCAGGCAGAGGTGTTCGCGCTTCTTGCTCACGGTTACGACATCCCCACTATCGCCAAGAAGCTGTACGTTTCTGAAAACACCGTGCGCACCCACGCGAAGAAAATCTACGCCACCCTTGAAGTTCACAGCAAGCAGGAGATCATCGAGCTATCCAACGCATCTTACGATGCTTAGCCGTTCGCAACAAAACCACGTGCGTAGCGTAACGGTCAGAGGCCTGTTGTCGAATTCGGCAGCAGTCGAGCAGGACTTTGGGCTATAAGGATCGCCCGATTTGAGCCGATGCACGCGATCCGGCCGTTTCTGCACAAAAAGCCGCGACGTGCGACGCCTGGAAGCCTCGAAAAGAGCTTTCCAACCGTCCTGCCGACGAAGCCTTCAATACTCCTCCGATCGCTACAATATCGATCAGGCGTTTTCGAAAGCAACCAAAACTGCGCGAAATACGGCAACCGACAAGGTGTCGCACGTCGCGGCTTTTTGTGCAGAAACGGCTCTGCGGCGTGCGAGATTGCTTGCGCGCAACCATCGCCGTCGATCGCAGGCGTCAATGACGGCGTCAACGACATGCAGACGCGAGCAGCACCAGCAGAGGCAGCGCGAGTGCGGTCTTAGATACCGGCGGCGTGGTTTTTGGACGCGCGAGACGCAAAGAAGTTGACGGGTTCCGGTCAATTGTGATTAATTGAGCAGGTACTTCATAGTCCCTATCGCCGTTCAGCGTGGCCAGCGCAGCGTGCGGACCGTCCGCCGCCCCTCCCCACCTTCGCGCGGCATGCCAGAAGCAGGTCAAGCATGATCAACCAGCATAACAGCCTCATCGGATTCCTCGTGTACGACGCGCAGCGCGCCATCGCCAAGTCGCTGGAAACCGCGCTCAAGCCCTACGAGATCACGCCGGGCCAATGGAACCTCATCAACCAGCTGGACAGCGCGGGCGAACTCTCGCAGAAGCAACTGGCGGAACGCACGCGCAAGGAGCAGGCCACCATCACCCGCTACCTCGACACGCTCGAGCGCAAGGGTCTCGTGGTGCGCAACCAGCACAAGTCCGACCGCCGCGCGCATGCGATCTCGGTGACGGAGAAGGCGCACGAGCTGGTCGTAACCGCTCAGCCGGTTACCGTCGAAGCTGCCGACCGCCTGATCGAGGGTATCGACCAGGCGGATCTCGACACGTTCGTCGCGGTGCTGGCGAAGCTCAAAGAGAACGCCGACAACTACTCCAACAACGGCTAGCGACGACCCGCGCGCTGCCGCGCAACCAAAAGCGCCGTGGCGAGCGCGCCTATCGCGACTGCGCCCAGCGCGCCCAGAACGGCGAGCGGAACAGCGTCGCCGGTGCGGGCGATCGACGATGCAGAGAACGTCTTGCCCGGGGCATTCGGAGTCGACGGTTGCGAGGTCGACGGAGTGCCCGGCGCGGCAGGGTCGACGGGTTTCGCCGGGTCGGTCGGGTCGGTGGGGTCGGTGGGATCCACCGGGTCAACCGGGTCGGGCGGCACCGGAGCGTTCTCCATAGTGAGTTCGACCTGCTCGGGCTGGCCCACTTCCACTCCGAACTCAACCGGCGTCTCGTCCAACACGTAGCCCTCGGGGGCGGCCGTCTCCACGAAGCGGTAGCTTCCCACCGGCAAACCATGCACCTCGATAATTCCCTCATCGTTCGTGGCAAGCGCGTCGAAGCCGTCGACCACGGCCCACGTCCCGTCGGACAGACGCTGCTCCAGCTTGAACACCGCCCCGGCAAGCACCGTCGTCGCATCGTCGGCATCCACCTTCGTGAGCAGCGCGCCGCCCAGCACAGGGGTCTTCGCGTTCGTGGCCGTCACGGCCACCTCCAACCCGGGCGCGTCCTCGGCCAGCGCGAACTCCACCGGCGCCGTCTCCAGCTCGTAACCCTCGGGAGCCGAAAGCTCCACGAAGCGGTACGCGCCCATCGGCAGATCGGTTACCGTGATCAGGCCGTCGGCATCCGTGGTCAGGCGCTGGGAACCCGGCACGGGCTCCCAGCTTCCGTCGGCCGTCTGCGCCTCCAGCTTGAACACGGCGCCCGGGAGCACCGTCGTCGGGGAATCCGCGTCCACCTTCGTCAGCACGACCTTGCCCAGCACGGGGGCCCTCCTGTTCTCGGCCGTAACGTTCGCGGTATGGTTCAGCGTGGTCGACGTGATGGCGAATTCCACCGACTCGCTCGTCATCTCATACCCGACGGGCGGCACGATCTCCACGAAACGGTACTGGCCCAACAGCAACCCCGTCACCGTGATCAGCCCGCTTCCGTCCGTAGTCAGCTGCTCGGAACCCGCAACCGTCGCCCAGGTGTTGTCAGGCTGCATCTTCTCCAACCTGAACACGGCGCCCGGCAGCGTGGCGTCCGGATTGCCCGCGTCCACCTTCTTCAGAACGGCCTTGCCGTCCTTCACCTCCACGCCGCCCGAGATCACGGTGAAATGCGCGCTTCCGGGCGCCGCTTCCGACCCGCTGTCGCCGTAGGTGAGCGTGGCGTTGTTTTCGTACTGCCCGGTTTCGGACGCGTCGCTGCGCAGCTCTACGATGAACGACGTGAAGTCGCCCTTGTTCGGCCCCGAGGCGCTGAAGTACTTCATGATGATGGCTTTCTGAGCAGGCGTGGCGCCTTTTTCTTCCAGCAGCCAGGAAAGTCCCGCCTCGCCCTGGCCGTCCAGGATGTTTCCGATATTGAGCGGGCTCGACCCATTGCCCGTGGGCACGTTGCCGAACCCGATGTACACCACGCGGTTCTCCCACACGCCGATGGTGGGCACGGCTGCCATGCGCACGCTGCTCGCGAACTCGTCCTGCGTCATGCCGTCGGCCGCCGACTTGTCGGTCAGCGCGAACAGGTCGGTGATGGGATAGGCCGCGTACTGCTCGGTCTGCGCCTCGCCCGCGTCGGTGGTGGCCACCACGGGCATGTACACCGTCACGCCGCCCGACGTGATGGCCTGCCCGCCCTGCAAGTCGTCGGTCAGCAACAGGTTGCGCTGCTGCGGCGACGGGTCGGAACCGCCCACGGCATAGTTCGCGTACGCGTCCACGATGTTGTCCAGGTTCACGCCGATGCTCCACACGATCTGGTTCTGGCCGGCTACCTGCGAGCCGTACTTCATCAGCGGCGTATCGGGCAGCGGGCCCGTCGTAGGCGGTTCGACGCCGATAGACGGAAGCGCTTGGCCGTTAACCGTGAACACGATATCGTTGCCTTGGCCCGTCACGTAGCCCTCAAGCGAGAAGAAGCCATTGTGCAGCGAGGGGAACTGCGCCCCATCGTCGGAAAGCGTGGTCACGATAGTGATGTCCTGACCGGGGATCATGCTGCCGTTCGCATCGCGGTTGCCGTTGACCACGTACGAGCCGATCACCTTCTGGGTCGTGGGATCGACGAGGTTCACCGGGCCGAAATCGCTGGCCAGGAAGTGATCATCCCCGTTGACGGTGAACGTGAACGTGTCGCCCGCATGCACGTCCGTCATATCGGGAATGCTCCAGTCGATATAGATGCGCACGTACGCGCCGCTGGTCAGCGTGGTGCCGGCGGGAATGTCCAACCAGCTGTCGCCCGATTTCTTCTGCAGCTTGACGCCGTCGACGGACACCTTGTCGGTCACGTCCATCGCCGCGCGCGGCGTAGGCGCGTCGTCGGACGGATCGGGCTGGGCTTCCTCGGCGAACGCCGGCGAGCGGAACGCCAGAAGACAGAGGGCGACCAGCCCTATCAGAACGAAGAACGCGCGCAAGCGACCCGCGCGCGAAACCGGACAGGTAGGAACAGTTGGCTGGGGAGCCATAGAAGACCTCCTCGTGTGAAAATGTTGCAATAGCAGCAACAGTAAGGAGACCGTCGCCGTCCGCAGCTGAGGCATGCGAACGGTGTTCCGCTCGTAGCGGCATCGACACCGTCCCGCAACAATCCCTTTAGCACGAAAAAGTCAAATAACGGGTTACCAACGGATGCATTCCTTGTTACAATCAGCTGCACAATTTCATAGCGTCACCCCGTTGATACGTCCTGGATCTTGCGAGACAGGGCGCGGAAGGGGCCTCTGGAGAATCCCGATCGTCGGATCGGGTGCCGAAGGGGCAAGGCGCATCGCCGCAAGCGCGATGCCGCTGAAACTCTCAGGCAAAAGGACAGAGCAAAGCTACCTAGCTTGTCGCGCGAGCATGATCCTATGCTTTCCTTCGCATCCTCCAGAACAGCCACGTCGTACACGGGTTTCGCAGAAGTTGCCCGAACGAAGTTGGTTGAAGGAGGATCGTGGTGGAAGGCTTTTTTAGTATGATCAACGATGGGCTCGTCGCTATAGACGACTTCATCTGGGGCGTGCCGCTTATGGTGCTGATCTTGTTCGGCGGCATTTTGCTCACCGTGCGCCTGCGGGGCGTGCAGTTCCGGCAGCTGCCGCGCGCGCTGCGCTATATGATCAAGAACGAAACCGGCGGCGAAGGCGAAGTCACCAGCTTCGGCGCGCTGTGCACGGCCCTGTCAGCCACCATCGGCACCGGCAACATCGTCGGCGTGGCCACGGCCATCGTCGCCGGCGGCCCCGGCGCGATGTTCTGGATGTGGCTGGCAGCGCTGTTCGGCATGGCGACGAAATTCTCCGAAGGCCTGCTTGCCGTGAAGTACCGCAGCGTCGACAAGAAGACCGGCCACGTGCTGGGCGGCCCGTTCTACTACATCGAGCGCGGCATGGGCATGAAGTGGCGCTGGCTGGCGAAGCTGTTCGCGTTCTTCGGCATGTGCGTGGGCCTGTTCGGCATCGGAACGTTCACGCAGGTCAACTCTATCTCCAGCGCCATCACCGGGTTCTTCGACCCCGAGAAGAACGCCACGGTGAGCATCCTTGGCATGGACTACTCCATCTTCACCGTCATCGGCTCCATCGTGCTGGCCGTGCTGGTGGGCCTTGTGGTCATCGGCGGCTTGAAGCGCATCGCGAAGGTGTCCGAGCGCGTGATCCCCGCGATGGTGGTTCTGTACGTGGGTCTCTCGGTGCTGCTCATCGTCACGAACCTCGACAAGATCCCCGGCGCGTTCGTCACCATCTTCGAAAGCGCGTTCGGCCTGCAGGCGGCTGCGGGCGGCATGCTGGGCGCCATCATCATCGCCATGCAGAAGGGCATCGCGCGCGGCATCTTCTCGAACGAGGCCGGCCTGGGCTCCGCGCCCATCGCCGCTGCCGCCGCTCAGACGAAGGAGCCGGTGCGCCAGGGTCTCGTGTCCATGACCGGCACGTTCCTTGACACCATCGTGGTGTGCTCGATGACCGGCCTGGCGCTGGTCATGACGGGCGCGTACCAGATCCCCGGACTCGAAGGCGCGGCCGTCACCACCGCCGCGTTCCAGGCAGGACTACCCTTCATCCCCGGCGAAGTGGTATCATTCGTGCTGATGGCATGTCTGGTGCTGTTCGGCTTCACCACTATCCTGGGCTGGGACTACTACGGCGAGCGCTGCCTTGAGTACTTCAGCAACGGCTCGATGAAAGCCGTGAAGACGTACCGCTGGCTGTACATCGCCGCCGTGTTCATCGGCCCCTACATGACCGTGGCCGCCGTGTGGACCATCGCCGACATCTTCAACGGCCTGATGGCGCTGCCGAACATGATCGCCCTCATCGCGCTGTCCGGCGTGGTGGTGAAGGAGACGAAGGACTACTTCGCCCGCCTGGCCGCTGCCGGCAACGAAGACGAGATGGCGCCGCACCTGCCCGGCGACAACTGGGACATCCCGCCCATCGACCCGCTGGACGACCGCCTGGGCGCGGCCAACTAACCTACTCCGCGCGTCAAGCGCGCAACAGCAGAGAACGGCTCCTCGGCAAACCCTCGCCGAGGAGCCGTTCTTGCATGCGCAACCGGTTCCGCCCCTATCCTGCTTGCCGTTCTTCGTCCTCCCAAGCGGACGAAGAAGACCGGCGACCCTTGCGCACAGGCTTCTCCACATCGTTGAGCAGTTCGAACAGCTCGCTTTTGCTGTGGATGTTGAACTTGCGGTAAATATGGTTGATGTGCGCCTTCACCGTGCCCTGCGACACGTACAGAACCTCTTCGATCTCGGCCACCGTGTCACCCTGGGCGATAAGCTGCAGCACCTCTTCCTCCCGCGGGCTGAGATTGTACGCGCGCGAAAGGTCGGACACGCGAATGGCCATCCGCCCCTCAGCCGATGCGCTGCCCATCGGGTCGTCCTTCAGCACCACGCCCCATTTCGCCGACAGCCCGCGCTCGGTGAAGAAGATCACGACGAACGTCAGCACCACGGCAACCGCCACGCCGCCGTACAGGATAGACGTGGCTTCTTCTCCCAAATGCGCCGACGCACCGGCGAACGCGAGCCACCCTACCAGCTCGACCACGTAGCGGATGCCGCGCTCGATGCCGTTGATCCACACCGCGTTCACGCCGAACCGGTACGTGATGTTGCTCATGACGATCATGATGTACATGGACAGCATGGTGTAGCCCGCATCGTAGCACAGCGCCATGATTTGCGCGTTCGACCCGAAGGTGGGCATAACGAACAGGAATCCGACGATGAACAGCGGAAAAGCCAGCTGGTAGATGGTGTCGAAGTTGAACCAGCGCGATGCAGACAGCACGCCGAAGAACACGAGCGCCGTGACGAACATCGCGCCCAGCACGTTGCCCGGCACCAGCAGCTGCGTCGGCAGGGCCCCGAAGCCGCCCGCGAACGTGCATACCGCCATCAGCAGGATAGGCTTCCACGGGATGGTCTTCGGGTCGCCTTCTTTCATGGCAGGAGGCAGATCACGCTCCGGCAGACGCGTCATGCTCGAACGCACGCACGCCAGGCACACGATGGGCAACACGATGGAGAAGAACGCGAGATACGGCACCGACATGCCCATGAACAGCCACTTCACCACTTCGCCCACGAAGATGGCCATGGCGTGGTACAGCGCCACCCGCATGGGGTTGAGCGAGCCATAGAACTCGGCCCACATGAGGATGAGCGACCCCAGGCCACCGCCCGCCGCAAGCAGCCCCGCAACCTTCAACGCCGGGGACGGCACCGCGAAGCATGCCAACACGATGAGGGCCGATCCGCCCACCATGCACGCGCCCGTGGCCAGCACCGCTTTGCGGTTCGCCCATAGCGGCGTCACACGGCGCGCCGCGAAGGCCAACGCCAAGGAGACGATACCGATCGCCCCTTCGAACAAAAAGTAATCGAACACCGATATGGTTGGAAACGCATCGTAGCGAAAGAACGTTGCAAGCCAAGCGCGGTAGAACCCCACGCCGAAAAACACGAAGGGAATAGCCGCCACCCGAAGCAGCACGGCTTTCCATCGATCGACGAACCCTTGTTGCGCCTTCTCGGTCACGCTTCTCCCCTCAATCGCCCTCCCATAATACCCAAGAAAGTCCAGCTTGCAAGAGGGTTATACCGCGGGTTATGCATTTAACCCCGACGGACAATTGTCGCTCGACCGCAGAACGATAGTCTGGGAACAGCGCTTGATCAGGGAGTAAGCGCCTGGGATACCCGACGTCGGTGCGCGATGTCGGCAACGTAAGGGAGGAAGCATCATGGAACGTTTTTCTCGTAGGCAGTTCATCACCGGCGGCGCCGTGGCCGCTTTGGGCGGCACGCTCGCATTGGCGGGATGCGCACCCAGCGGCTCGTCGAATGCAAAAGGCTCGAACGGCGCAGGATCGGGCAGCTCCGCCGGCATCGGATCGGGCATGGGCAAGCACGGGCAGTTCGACGTGGAGGTCATGGTCACCGACGGCAACTTGGATCGCATCACCGTCCTCAACTCGCGCGAGACGCCGGGCATGGGCGACGTGGCCATGGAGGAGCTGACGCAGCTCATCGTGGACAACCAGACGCTGAACGTGGACACCGTGTCGGGAGCCACGCTTTCCAGCATGGCATTCATCGGCGCCGTAAGCGACGCGCTCGACCAGGCCGGCCAGAAGTCGAGCGATTGGAGGAAGCGCGACAAGGTCACGCCCGCGCAGACCGAGCTTCCCGCATCGGCCGATGTCGTAGTGGTGGGCGGCGGCGGTGCCGGCTTCGCGGCGGCCATCACGGCGGCGAACGCAGGCAAGAGCGTCGTGCTGCTGGAGAAGATGGGCGTGTTCGGCGGCGACACCGCGCTGTCAGGCGGCGAGATGGCCGCGCCGGGCAACTGGATCCAGGTGCAGGAAGGCATCGCCGACAGCCCCGACGCGCTGGCGAAGGACATGCTGGAAGGCGGCGACAACGCAGGCGATCCTGCCCTCGTGCAGATCATCGCCGAAGGCGCGCTGGACAGCTCGCAGTGGCTCACCTTCGAAGGCGGCATCTCGTGGAAGCACGACCTCATGCAGTTCGGCGGCCACAACACGAAGCGCTCCATCATCCCCATCACGCACAGCGGCAGCGAGATGACCACGAAGCTGACGAAGCGCGCCGGAGAGATCGACACGTTGACGCTGGCAAAGAACTCCCCCGCCGTCGAATTGGTGAAAAGCGGCGACGCCATCACCGGCGTGAAGGTGAAGAACACGGTGACCGGCAAGGAGTCCACCATCGCGTGCAAGGCCGTAGTGCTGGCAAGCGGCGGCTTCGGCTCGAACATCGACATGCGCGTGAAGTACAACCCGGCCATGGACGACTCCATCCTGTCCACCGACTCGGTGGGAGCCACGGGCGACGGCATCACCATGGGCGAGGCTGCGGGCGCGAACCTCATCGACATGCAGTACATCCAGACGTACCCCGTGTGCGACCCCGAAACCGGTTCGCTCTTGTACGTGGGAGACGTGCGCCTCGAAAGCCGTGCCATCATGGTGAACAAGGAAGGCGACCGCTTCGTCGAGGAGCTGGACCGTCGCGACGTGCTGTCCAACGCCATCGTCGAGCAGACCGACGGCAAGGCGTACATGCTGTTCAACCAGGCGAACGCCGACGAGACCGGTTTGCTGGTCACGCACGAGGACGAGTACGAGAACCTTGAGGCGCGCAAGGTCATCGTAAAGGGCGACACGCTTGAAGCCGTGTGCGAGCCCTTCGGCGTGGACGCCGCCGAACTGGCGAAGACCGTGGAGAAGTGGAACCAGTACTGCAAAGACGGCAACGACCCCGACTTCAACTTCCGCGGCGACTTCAACGCCATCGAAGACGGCCCCTACTACCTGATGGCCTACAAGCCGGCCGTGCACTACACCATGGGCGGTCTGCATATCAACACCGACGCGCAGGTCCTCGACGACGCCGACGCCCCCATTCCCGGCCTGTACGCCGCCGGCGAGGTGGCCGGCCACAAGATGGGCACGAACCGCCTGGGCTCCTGCTCGATGTCCGACATCTACACGTTCGGACGAATCGCCGGTAAGAACGCCGCAGCGTTCTCGGCATAGCGTACCAACCCCTGCGACCTTGCGCATCGCGCTCGGGTCCTTCCCTCCCTGGCCGCGCCCTCTCTCCGGGCGCGGCCTTTTTCAGGTACAATATCCTCAACGAAATCGCGTCGAGTTCGCAGGAACACGGAAGGGGCCAGCATGGACCAGCATCTCGTTTTCGCCATCAGCAGGGAGTATGGAAGCGGCGGCCGCGAGATCGGCGAGCGCCTTGCCAGCGAGCTGGGCATCGCGTACTACGATAAGCTCCTGCTCAAGCGCATCGCGGAGGAGAGCGGCCTCAGCGGCGACATGGTGGAAGACTTCGACGAAAAGCCCATGCGGCCGCTGCTGCTGAACCCCAACAGCTTCTTCTGCGGCACCGACATCGAGCACCCGGTGGCCTCGCGCATCTACAAAACCGAGGTGGACATCCTCAGGTCCATCGCCAACGAGGGGCCGTGCGTCATCGTCGGGCGCTGCGCCGACTACGTATTGGAAGGCCACCCGGGTCTGGTCAGCCTGTTCGTCAGCGCGCCCATGGAAGCGCGCGTCGCGCGCGTCATGCGGCGCAACAACCTGTCCGAGAGCGACGCACGCAGCCGCATCGCACGCGTGGACAAGAACCGCGCCAGCTACTACCGCTACTTCACCGACGAGAACTGGGGGCAAGCGCGCAACTACGACTTGTGCATCAACTCCGGCAACTTGGACGCGCTGGGAGCGGTCTCCGTGATCAAAACGTTCGTGGAAGCGCGGCAGAGCTAGCGCACCAGAGCGCGTCCCGAATCGCTGCATCCGCAGAGCACAGCGCAGAAGCGGCGTGGAGCACAAGCTGCAACGACGAAAGCGGCCCCGTCACCGGGGCCGCTTCTTTACGCTGCTTGCTCGAGCGAGGCCAGGATGCGGGCCAATTCTTCGGGCGAGCCGAAGGGACGCTCTTCCTTCGTCTCCACGATGAACACCTCTCCCGTCCACGTTTTCTGCTGGATCTGCGGCTTCGCCGCTCCGGCAGACGCCTGCTCAGAGTCTACGACCGTATCGGAACCCTGCTTCTCCTCGGCCTCGAACTGCTTCGTGCGTACGAAATACTTCACGACGAAGCGATCCTTATCGGGAAAATCCGCACGCGAGAAATCGTACTTCAAGCTCTGCAGGATTCCCGCGATCACCTCGGACACCGGCTGAGAGCCTTCGATAGTCGCCAAGCCCTGCTCGCTGTTGAACGTGGCACAGTCGCCCACGTACACGGTGCGAACCCGCTGACGACGCGTGCGCTCCATCTTCACGATGACGGCGATGGCCACCACGATGACCAGCCACCACACGATGGACAAAACCAGATCGAGCGGCTCGTCCACCCGGTTGAGCCCCAGGAAGTACCAGAGCCACAGGAAGAACGCTGAGGCCAAGGCCAGCAGGACGAATACTATCACGTTGCTTTTCTTCATGATGAAACCCCTATTCGCCCAATCCGGCAGCCAACGTCGCACCCGCAGGAGCGCCCTTCGGCGCTATCGGCGCCGAAGCGTCGTCGCCGATCGAGGGAGCGCCGGGAGCGGGGTCGCCGCCCCCGGTCAATCCGTCTTCGTACTTCTTCAGCTTGCGCGAGAACAACCCGCGACGCAGCGCCACGCAAGCTCCGTACAAGGCCGTCACGATGATGCCGAGGATGATGTACCAATGCACCCAGCAGGACGCATGGTCATGGCTCGCAAGCGGCGTATCGTTGTCGCCGATGACCGCCTCGGCCGCACCCTGCAGCGCATCGACGATCGGCGTGACGACGGGCGCTATCGGGCTGTCCGGCGGAACGGTGCCCGGCGTGGGCAGCGGCGTCGGAGTCGGCGAGGTCGGAGGTGTCGGCGGGGTCGGCGGCGTCACGGGAGCAGCTGTGATGGTGAAGGTGCCGTTGAGCACGGCGACCCTGTAGTTCCCGTTCTGCGTGTAGAGCGCCGTCAGGGCGCCAACATACACGCCTGCGGCTTCCTCGCCACCAGGACGCACGTAGTTGATATCGCCCAGATCCCCCTCGGCCACAAGGCCTTCGACCGTGCCGCTGAAGGCAGGATCGTCAGCGCCGGCAACCTTGGAAGCATCGGCAACAGCGATGGTCACGGGAGCAGGGTTGATGACAACAGTGGCACTTACGGGCGCGCTTTCCTCATAACCATCATGCGTCGCCTTTACATACACCGTATATGTACCGGCATTTGTGAACTCGGGATTGGCATCCGACCACGTGGAACCGTCGACAGAGTATAGCAACGCGGAGCCGTCGACGCTGGCCTCGGCGACAACCGAGACAGGCTGCCCGTCGTAGGTCTTGGTCAAACCTGTCGCGTCAATGGTAACGACGTTTCCACCGGCAGGCACGATAGAGAAGTTGCCCGGCTCGACGGTGTAGGTGTAGTTGCCGTTCAGGTTGCCGACCGTCGCAGTCAGCACATCGCTGTAATTGCCAACCTCTTCATCGATGTTCGTACGACTGTAAGCTATGTCGCCCAGCAAATCATCGCCAAACAGGCCCTCGACCGCTCCCGTAAAGCCCGGATCGGCCTCGCCGTAAGCCTTCGAAGAATCGTTCACCCTGATAACGGCAGGTGCAGGGGTGATGTTATACGCACGCTCCACCGTACCCATGTAGTTGCCGATGCCCGTGATGGTAACGGTCACAACGCCAACGTTCCTGACGTCCTGGCTGTAGGAAACCGTGTAATCGGTACCCGTAACAAGCTTATGGTTGTTCCTATCGAACACCGAAGGGATCCACCTCTGTTCTTGTCCGTTGTACTGCACGTCGTACGGATTGTTGATCTGGATGCCCGTATAGCTCGGATCATCCGGATCGATGGAGGCGGAAGTAACGGTCAGCTTGCCAACCGTATAGACAACGTTGTAGTTAGCGGCAATAAACCCTTCGCCAGGTTCGACAACAATGGTGTTATCGATCGGACCACCGATATCGGTGATAGAACCTGTTGCCCGAACGCTCGCCTCAGTACCGACGAAACCGTCTCCGCCCACTGTCACATCGGGAAGTTCCAGTGCCGTTCCGTCGTAAATCTTGGTGGCGCTTCCAGACGCGAGCGTAACTTCGCGCGGCAGGATCTCGAGCTCGCCGTCCTCGGTGTGGACCGCGAACTCGCTGGTCACGTCGTTGCCGGCGGGGTCTTTGACCTTGAAGTCGCCGGAGACGTTGTTGGTGTAGACGCCCGCGGCGACCTCGGCCGGGTCCTGGGTCTCGTAGCCGGAGACCGCGTACTCGACGTCGTCGATGACGAAGCGGTCGGTCACGACGCCCTTGGCGGACTTCTCGGTGCCGTCGTAGACGTTGCCGGTCGAGGAGTTGGCCTTGAGGGTCACCTCGTACTTGGCGTCGCGGTTGGTCACCTTGAGGCTGCCGTCGGCGGTGGCGACGTCGTAGTTGTTGGCCACGTCGACGTCGCCGTCCTTGACGGCCACGGACTCGACCGTGGCGGGCGAGGCGCCCGGGGCGGTCTGGCTGCCGGAGAGCGCCACGTCGGCCTCGTGGCCCTCGACCAGGCCCTCGCCGCCGATGTCGTAGCCGGTGTCGGCGGCGGTCAGCGGCTTGCCGTCGTACTGCTTCTCGCCGCCCTTGGCGGTCACGGTGACGGGGCGCTTGGCGATCTCGAGCGTGCCGATAGTCTCCTCATCAATGAAGTAATTCGACTCTTTAGCCGAGCCACTCCAATCGATTTGATATGCATTATCGGAAGTTCCGACATCGGTACGACTTCCGATAACAATAAGGGTGGCGGTCTCATCATTGACCAAGCCCGAAAGCTCAGCGCCTTTTGTAGCAATCAGCGGAGCGCCATCGTAGAGCTTAGAATCATCGGGCGTAACAATCGAAATCGGGGCTTTTTCTACAATCAAAGTAGGCTCGCTAGCTTCAACCACTTCGAATTGATTTGTAACGTCGGAGCCAGACGATTTCTCAAAAATGCGCATCCCAGAATAGTCTATGGTGCCCTTATACGTCCCCACGTCGGTGCCCTGTGCAAGCGCTTGTACGCCAGAAACCGTATAGCTACCCATGTCAAGTCCGGAAACAGTAAACCCAGTATAGCTCTGTTTCGTTCCACTGTAGGTTTTCTTCGTTTCATCGCCGAGAAGCTTGATGGGGATGACGCCCTGCCATTGCGCGACAAGCGTAACGTCGCGATCCGGCATAATCATGCCGGAAACACCAGCAGAATAAACGTCTCCTGTATCTTTATCTTTCCATCCCGTAAAGACATACCCATCTCGCGAGGGATTCGAAATGAAGGAGACACGGGCGCCTACTTGCTGAACGGCCGTTTTGTCCTGGATAGTACCATCCGAAAAAGCGCCACCGTTGGCTTGGTACGTCAATGTCTTCGTGTTGGCGATATAACGCGCATAGAACGAGGCTGACGATGACGGGGAAACGCTGTCAGGAGCTTTAGTGGTATAGCTTTGATCGAGATACCAGCCGTCGAAGACATAGCTGGCTCCATTATGGTTGACACGAGAATTGTACGTATACCCATCGGTCTCAAAAGAGGGGGCATCCGTATTAACTGTGCTATTGAGCCCGAACGCAACATTTTTGTCATGAGAGGTGGAGTTGGTGACCACACTTCCATCAGGTTTTTGCGTGAGGTATGTCACGCCGATGGTCGTATCCTTATTGATGCTCAACGCACCGTCGGTATGCATCGACTTGCCATAATCAAAGGTGTTATACCGGTAATCGACCGACGAACCCGCAACGCTCAGCGTAGTCCAGTCTATGGTATACGTCCAATCAGGAGAGTAATCTGCGTAAGCTGCCCTGATACCATTTCGGATGGCCTCGTCGGAAGGAGTGGAGACGATATAATCAGCAATGCTGAAATTTGACCCGTCATACCAGCGGTCGCCACTATTAAACCCATCGGGAACGATCATGGTTCCTTCACCGGCATACATATAGTCCTTGGCAACCGTGCTGGTGTTCGAACGCCCCTCAAGAACGAAATAGAAATAGGCTTGAGAAGTGAATACAGCGTAGTACGACACATCTTCGGTTACGGCAGGCAGCTCGCCCTCAGTCAAATAATTTTTCGAGTTGGGAGCTGTGGCCCAACCAACAAACTGCTTGTACTGCCAATCGCCTGCACGATTAGGAGTCCCTCCATAGCTGGGCACCTCCCCGTCTCGCACCTTCGTGCTTTTGGAAACATCGCCATTGACGTACCACGATACCGTGTGCTTGACGACCGACGGAACGACGTGCACTTTGGCGGTGTCGGTATACGTTCGATTGCCCACCTTGTAGCTATAGGTAATCGTGGCAACACCCGGACTCACACCGACGATGTCTGCGCGATTCTCCTTTGAGAAAGCGACTTTCGCCACCGATGCGTCAGAGCTAGTCCAAGAGTATCCTTTCGAGTTCCACTTCCGCTCTCCAAGAGCCTTAATCGTTTCCCCTACCTCTATTGAAGAAGAATCCAACTTGATGCCTGTACTGGCATAATTGCTTCCCGTGGCCACATAAATAGTAAAGTGATCCACGTCGAAGCTTTGGACGGCGGGGTCGGCTTGGCGGGCGCCGATGGTCTCGACTTGAGACGCATCGTCGGACACGCGGTACACGCCCACCTCTTCGCCCTCGACGTTCGCGTCGAAGAAGCAGACGTTCAGAGCGCCATTGGGCTGGATCTCGTTGCCGTCTTTGTCGAGCAGCGTCACATCAATGGCGATCGCATCCTCGAGCACCTTGCCCTGGCTCTCCACTCTCTCGGCCACGGCGTCCACAACGTCCTGACGCTCGATCCGCGTCGCCTGCACGGTCGCACCTTCGGGCAGCACGCCTTCGGCGGCGGTTACCTTCACCAGCACGTTGCCGGCTTGGGCATAGCCCTCGAACGCCGGGTTGCTCACGTCGGCTTCGACCTCGACGACGTCTTCGTCGGCAACGGGGGCTTCAGGCTCATCGGTCTCGGGCTCTTCCGATTTCGGCTCTTCGGGTTCGCCCTTTTCGTCCGCCTCGCCCGGCTCGATCTTGGTATCGCTGGTGATAGGCGTGGTTTCAACTTCGGGCTCATCGGAGACAACCGCAGCGGCGACAACGGACACGACCAAGGTGCTGTCGACATACTCGGCCGCGATGCTAGACACGCCGTCCTGGGTGGTGACGGGCACGTCGGCGTTCGCGGCGTTCTTCGCGGTGATGGCTCCCAGCTCGAAGCCGGTGTCGGCGCTTGCTGTAAACCTCAGCTCTTTGTGCAGTTCGGTGGTCAGCATCGTGCCGGAGAGCAGCTGATCCTTCACGGACACGAACGCGTTCTGAGTTTCGAACGTTACCACGGCTTCGTCGACCGTCGTCGAAACAAGAGGCTGGGAAGGCGTCGTCTTGGACGCATCGGCATCCTTGGCCGCAGCGCTCTCGCCATGCTGCACGGCCTCGCCGACCGCTTCCTTGTCGGACTCGCCGACCACCTGATCGGTGGGAACGGACTCGGTTTTCGAACCGTCCTTCTGACCTTCGTTGCCTGCGAACGCCAGGATGTTCGTCATCGACATGACCAACACCACAGACATGAGGACGGCAAGGAACTTGCCTTCGAACGTGTTTTTAAGATCTAGCATTTTCTCCAACATACCTATCACCCAGACTTTTGCCAGCTACGGAAGGATCGGCTGTTCGTCGCGAACCGCTTCGCAGTCCCGATCCAAGCACGTAGACGCACTGCGCTTGTCGATGAGCTCATACGTTGTCGAATATGCTGAAAACTCGTCTATCTTATGGTAGGTGACAGACCCGACATACCACGTTCTGTAATACAGAACAAGGGTATAGCCTATAACCCAATCTATATTCTACCACGTTGCGCCCCTAAATGCTCTTGAAGCGACCGCATTAAAACACCAATTGGGCAACGCGTTAACCAAATCCGCATTTTATCTGGCCATTTAAGAAACAAGCATCTGCATCTAACGTAGCGGGAATCGCTTTTTCGTGCCAAAATCAACAGTATCCGGTATGTGCGCAAGGAGGGGTATAATGCCCTCCGAGACAATGAATCGTAGAGAGGGCGCATGCACCTGCTCGGCATCACAGCCGCTGGACGGAAACAACGCGACGGAGCTTGCACGCCGCAACATCGGCGCGCCCGCGCGCTGCGTGCGATTGTCCGCAGCGCGTGCGCAGCTGTTCTGGCGACGACGCTCGTCGCGCTGGGAGGATGCAGCGAAAACGGCGCGGTCGGCAAAACCGTGAACCCCTCAGGCAGCCAGAGCCAGACGAGCGGCCCGGCCTACGAGCGGCCGGAGCTTGCGCTCTCCCCGTTCGACCAAGCGGCGGCCGGCGGCGAAAACGGCGTGAGCATCGACGCTTCGAACCTGGCGAAAGGTTACGTGGCCGTCTCGGCAACTGCATCAACCCGGCTCAAATTTCAAATTTCGTTTGAAGGTTCGGAAACGCAGTATTATTTCGATCTGCCCAGCGACGGCACGCCCATCTCGTGCCCTCTCGTTCAAGGCAGCGGCGCGTACACGTTCACCGTCTGGGAAAACACTACCGGACAACGGTATTCGGAGCTGTACTCGCTCGCCGACCAGCCTGTGACGCTGGCTGACGAATTCCAACCGTTCATCCGACCGAGCGTCTACTGCGACTACGACGCATCCAGCAAAAGCACGCAGCTGGCGAACGACCTGTCCGCCGACGCCCAGAACGAGGGCGACGTGGTGCGCGGGATCTACGACTGGATCGTTGAAAATATCGCATACGACGAGGACAAAGCCGCTCGGCTTGCCGATGCGACGGGCTACCTTCCCAATCCCGATTCGTGCATCGCCGACGGCTCGGGAATCTGCTTCGACTACGCATCCTTGGCGGCCGCCATGCTGCGCAGCCAAGGGATCCCCTGCAAGATAATCACCGGGTACGTATCGCCCGATAATATATACCACGCTTGGAACATGGTGTATATTGACGGCACATGGGTCGATGCCCATATCGATATCAAGCAGAACACGTGGACGCGTATCGATACGACGTTCGCGGCCGGAAGCGGGTCGAGCTACGTGGGAGACGGAATCGCGTACACCGACCTCTACACGTACTGATTATGACGATACACGTAGCAGCACGAGACAAAAGGAGCGCGTAGGACATGGCCACGAAGATGCTTGAGAGCAGCGCTGTTTCCGCCTTCTGCGAAAGCGTCGCCGTCATGCACTCCGCCGGCATCCAGATGGACGAAGCCGTCTTTCTGCTGGGCGAGAACATGGAAGACGCCGCGTTCAAACGCGCGTGCGACGACGTATACAAAGAACTCATCGTCGGCAAGCCCCTGGCGCTCGCTATGGACGATTCAGGATGCTTCCCCTCCCACGTCGTCGACATGGCGGGCGCAGGCGAGCACGCGGGCCGCTTAGAGAACGTGCTGTGGAGCTTGGCGAGATACTACGACGAGGAAGATCGCCTGTACGCCAAGATAAAGAACGCGATCGCCTACCCGGCTGCGCTGCTGTGCGTCATGTCGGCAATCCTGCTGTTCACCGTCATCGTGATTCTACCCGTGTTCGTGGATGTGTACCATGGCCTCACCGGCAACTTGACGGCCGGCTCCTTCGGATACGTGAACGCTTCCATCATCATAGGCTGGATCGCTCTGGGCGTTACGCTGCTGTGCACCGTGCTCGTAGTGCTGGGCGTGCTGGCCGGCCGCTCGGCGGCAGGGCGCCAGCGCTTGCTGCGCCTGTTCGAAAAGGCGCCCCTCACGCGCGGACCTATGCGCCAGATGGCCGTTAGTCGGTTCACCGCGGCGCTCGCCACGTTCGTAGCTGCCGGCGTGGACACCGATACCGCTATGGAGAAGGCCGTGGCCATGGTGGACCATGGGAACTTGAAATCCCAGCTGGAAGCGGTGCGGATGCAGATGACGGATCCCGCCCAGGCCAAGAGCCTCGCGCAAGCCATCTTCGACAACAACGTCTTCGAGCCCATCTACGCCCGCATGCTGGTCGTGGGCACGCGCTCTGGCAGCTTGGAAACCGTGCTGGCAAGCCTGTCTGACACGTTCTTCGACGACTCTATCGTGCGCCTCGACGGTCTTATCGACAGCGTCGAGCCCACGCTGGCCGCGTTCCTCACCGTGGGCGTGGGGGCTACGCTCATCGCGGTCATGCTCCCGCTCATCGGCATCATGGGATCGATCGGCTAGTCCCATGTACCACGAGCTGACCAAACAGGAAATCAGGAGGCGCACCCGTAAGCGCATGGCCGGATTGCTCGCCATCGTGCTGGTCGTCATGCTCGTCTGGCTTTCCTCGAACGCCATCGGAGCATCGCTGCGCGAGCAAGGCGAGCTGTCGGTGCGCAACGCCATCTTGAACAGCGCGAAGCAGTGCTGCGCCATCGAGGGCGCATACCCCTCGTCGCTCGCCTATCTCGAGGAGAACTACGGGTTGGTCGTGAATCGCTCCGACTACGCGATCACGTACGAGGTGTTCGCCGACAACGTCATGCCGAACGTCGTGGTGTTGGCGAAATGAGGGGCGATATGGTGCAAACGCTGATCCAGGCGACAGGGTCCAACCGCAGCTCCGAAGCCCGCGATGGAAAGGCGCGCGGACGGGCGTTCATCACGCTGCTGTTCGCCGTCATCGCGCTGTTCCTGCTGCTGGCGCTTCTGGTGGGCACGAGCGCCTACCGCGCAGCGAACGATGTGCGCTCTTCCTCTGACAATACCCGACTGGGGCTGTCGTTGATCGCGAACTCCATCCGAGCCACCGACGGGACCGACGCCGTAGGCGTGGCCGACGGTCCCGAAGGGCTGGCGCTCGTGCTGACCGAACACCTGGGCAACGGCGACTACGAGACGCGTTTGTACGCCTACCAGGGGGCAATCGTGGAAGAGTACACGCGCGCCGGAACGGCGTTCACGCCCGAGAAGGCTCGGGAGATCGTGAGGTCTTCCACCTTCGACTTCACCTACACCGACGGCCTGCTGACCGTGCACACCGACCAAGGCTCCACCTCGGTTGCCCTGCGCAGCGTAAGAGGAGGTGCCTGATGGGCATCGACCTTTCCCGCCTGCGCCGCGGCAACGATCACGACCGTCGACCCTGGCACGGCGCGGCTTTCATCGTGGAGGCGCTTGTGCTCCTGGTGTTTCTCATTGCGTCGCTTGCCGTGATCATGCAGGTGATCGCCGGAGCGCACGAACGAAGCATCGAAGCCGACCGCCTGTCGAACGCCATCATCCTCGCATCGAACGACGCCGAAGCGTTCGCGGCCGATCCGACCAGCGGCAACACGGGAGGAGAGTACGTCCTCGTCGACGGCCAGCTGGTACAACCCGAGGGGCCGATCGACGTCCTCGACAAGAGCGTGTACGACTTGACGCGCATCGTGGAAGCCCAGAGCCAACCGGGTGGCACGCTTTACACCGCCCACATCTACGTATCTTGCGGCGGAGAAGCAACCTACCAGATAGACACGGCTCGCTACGTGTCGAACGAGGGGGTGCAGCGATGAACAGCACCAACGGCAGCGTTCGTATCGGCCCCATCAGCCTGTTCACGTTGGTCATCATCTTGTGCCTGGCCGTGATGGCCGTGCTTTCGGCTACCACCGCGCAAGCGACGTATTCCGCCGCCGAGAAACAGGCCCTGTTCACCAACGATACTTACCAGAACGAGCAAGCCGCTCAAAGCGCGGTGGCCGTCATCGACGCGGCTCTGGAAGACGTGCGAGCCTCCGGAGGCGGTCTGGACGAAGCGCTTGCCGCCGTGGACGAGGCGCTGCCGGCCGACGCGCAGCGCGACGGGTCGAGAGTGCTCATGACGTTCGCCTCCTCCAGCGGGCGCACGCTTGACGTGGAATTAACCATCACCGCGAACGCAACATACGAGATCAGCCAATGGAAAGCGACAACGCAGTGGACGAACGACGGCCCGGGTGCCACGCTCTGGTCGGGCGCCGCGCAAACACGATAGGAGAAGCACGATGAAACTGGAGCAGCTCTTGCAAGAGATGGTGGACGCGAAGGCATCCGACGTCTTCATTATCGCAGGACTTCCTTTGGCGTACAGCGTGAGCGGCCGCCAGGTTCGACTGGATTCGGCACCGTTCAAGCCGGCCGACACCGAGGCCTTCGTCGGAGCCATCTACGAGGCATCTGGCCGCAACATGGACACCTTCATGCAGAACGGCAATCACGACGACGACTTCTCGTTCGCCCTGCCCGGCATCGGGCGCTTCCGCGCGAACGTCTTCCGTCAGCGCGGTTCGTACGGAGCGGTCATCCGCGTCATCCCCTTCGGCCTGCCCGATCCGGCGGAATTCCACATCCCCGACGAGGTGCTGCGCCTGGCCAAGTTCCAGAAGGGGCTCGTGCTGGTCACCGGCCCGGCGGGCGCCGGCAAGTCCACGACGCTGGCATGCATCATCGACCGCTTGAACCATGAACGTTCCGGCCACATCATCACGATGGAAGACCCCATCGAGTACGTGCACAAGCACGGCACCTGCATCGTCACGCAGCGCGAAGTGCCCACCGACGTGGCAACGTACAGCGAGGCCCTGCGCTCGGCCATGCGCGAGAGCCCTGACGTCATCCTGCTGGGCGAGATGCGCGACCAGGACACCATCGGCACTGCGGTGACTGCGGCCGAGATGGCGCAGCTGCTGTTCTCTACGCTGCACACTACGGGCGCCGCGGGCACGGTGGATCGCATCATCGACGCCTTCCCCGCTTCGCAGCAGCGCCAAATCCGCATTCAGCTGTCCATGGTGCTGCAGGCAATCGTGTCGCAGCAGCTTGTGCCCACCGTCGACGGCGGCACGGCGCCGGCCTTCGAGATCATGATCACGAACACGGCAATCCGCAACCTTATTCGCGAGGAGAAGACGCATCAGCTGGACAGCGCCATCGCCTCGGGCGGTGCCGAGGGCATGCGCACGATGGATCAGAGCTTGTTCGATCTCGTGAAGAGCGGACGCGTAGCAAAAGAGATGGCGCTGCAGTACAGCATCCATCAAGAGGCGCTTGAGAAGCGCTTCGAAACAGAAGGCCTGTAGAGCCGCATCGCGCTTCGACCAGCAACGACAACGCCCCGCAGCTTGTAACGAGCTGCGGGGCGTTTTCTTGCTTGGACGAGACGCCGGGTGAGACACTGGGGACGGGGTTGGTGTCTCACACGAGATCGACACGAGACAGCATCTCCGTTCCTTTGTCTCACTCCCTTTGTTTCATTTTCGATTACGCTTGCTTCAGGGCGTCGGCCACTTTGCGGGCGGCGGCGGTGATGGACAGGTCGTTCACGTCGACGGTGACTTCGGCGTACTGCTCGTACAGCGGCAGACGCTCGTCGTACAGCTCGCGCAGGCTCATGCCGATGCCTCCCTTCAGCACCACGCCGCGCTCCTGCAGGTCGCTCAGACGGCTGACCAGCTGGTCGTACGTGATCTTCAGATACACGATGGTCCCGATCTCGGCGAGATGCTTCATGGCCTCGTCGGAGTACACGGCCGAGCCGCCCGTGGCGATGATGGACTTCGACGCGTTCAGCTCGCGCAGAATCTCGTTCTCCACCTGGATGAAGCCCTCGGGACCGCACGCGTCGATGAGCTTCTGCAGCGTCTTGTCGCAGCTGTTCTGGATGACGAGGTCGGCGTCGATGAAGTCGTAGTTCAAGATCTTCGCCAGCACGATGCCGAGGGTAGATTTGCCGGCGCCGGGCATGCCGATGAGCACGATGTTGTCTTTTTCTGCCATGAGGTTCCTCCCTTACTGCACACATTGGGAGCAATTGTATCATGGCAGCTCGACCGGCACCGCTTCCAGTTGATTGGTTGCAACGTCCTTGCGTTTCAGGGGGAACATCTCGCTGACCAGGATGGCGCCGAAGATCAGCACGAATCCCACGATCAGCTTGAGCCCCACCTGCTCACCGTACAGAAGCACGCTGAACAGCACGCCGAACACCGATTCCAGACGGAGGAACAGCGACGCCTGCGCGGGCGGCACATGCGCCAGCGCCACGTTCTGGATGACCAGCGCCACGCACGACGCGAAGATGACCAGGTAGGCCATGTTCCAGAAGAACTCGGGCGTGAGGGCCCACGCGGGAGAGAGCGTCTCGAAGCAGGCGCCGCACGCCACGCCGCACGCGCCGCCGATGAAGAACTGCATCACCGTGAGCACCAGCACGTCGTTCGTCCCCGAGAACTTCGACACGTACACGATGTGCACCGCGAACAGCAGCGCCGACACCAGCGGCTTGGCGTATCGTCAATCGGAGAGTATTCCGGCAGGAAGAAGCTCGAAAGCCGGGATGTTTCGCAGGAACGCCGCGGCGAAGGGCGCTCAAAAGCCGATGCTTCCTGCGTCCGAAAAGCCGGCCGAGTTTCTCTTCCGTACGCCCTGGTTTCGTGCGCTTCTATATATTACTTAAAGAGTCATGGACAAAAACAGGCACTTTTCCGTAGTTTTGCTTTGGCGCGCGATAAGAGGCGTTCCGTTTACCTGGGGTTTCTTCCAGGCTCCTTTTCCACTCTGCTGGTTTTCCCTTGGAAAACTACCGAAAAGTCATGCTTTTTGTCCATGATCTTTTAAGTCATGTTCATACTGACTAGCAGGCCCTGTCATCCTGAGCGGAGGCCGCGGGCCGGAGTCGAAGGATGACAGCGGTGGCGCACACGGCCTGCCCGTGCTTGTTCATGCTCCGGCGCTTCGCGCCTTCGCTCCGGAAGCCAGGCGCGCTCCGCTCGCCCCTCGGATGGCAACGTGGAACCTCGTTCGCGGATACGCGCACAAACAAAACGCGGCCCCTTGCCGGGGCCGCTCTCGTTCCTGCTTGGTTTACCGGGCGCCGCCTCCGCCGCCGAAGCCGCCTCCGCCGCCGCCTGAGAAGCCGCCGCCGAATCCACCGCCGCTGGAGAAGTTCCCGCTAGCGCCCGAAAGCGCCGCCTGAGCCGTTGACATCGTGTTCGTCATCGACGTTTGCAGCATGTCGCTAACCGAAGGCATCGCTGAGCCGGCAGCCGTATGGCCTCCCGTGTACCAGAACCACCAAGGCATGTACGTCATGCCCATAGATCCGTCGTACTCGAACAGCTGCGGCATGGTGGTTTGCAGCTGCTTGATGGCCTGGTCGGCCACGCCGAACAGGTAGGCGTACACCATGAACTCGCCCCATACCTTCACGTCGGTGGGCGGACGCTCGTCAAGAGACGAGAAGTCGGTCAGCCAGTTGCGCAGCGCCTTGCTCTTGGCCGTCAGCTCGTTGCCCTTCACACTGCGACGCGGCATGTAGTTCCCGATCACGCCCAACGCGATGGCGGTGGGAATCATGAATATCAGAGGGATGAAGTTCGACATGAGTATCCAAATGGCGACACCGGACAAAGCGACCACCACGGCAAGCGCGATGAGGTAGCCCTGGTATCGCTTGCCTTTCGCCTCGAAGAAATCCTCGCGGTTCGTCGCCGCCGAAAGCGCGCCCTGCCAGCCCTGCATCGCGTCGACAAACTCCTGCGGATGATCTTCGCCGTACTTCTTGATAGTGCCGAACCACAGCGAGTCGGCTCCCCCGGCCAACGTGCCGAACAGCAAATCCAACGCCTGACGATCGATGGGATCGGTCACGTTGTCGGCAGCAGGCAACCTTGTGATGTAATAGTCGTCCACGGTCTTCATGCGCCCGAACGCGCCGGGTTCCTCGTAACTGCCCGCGTCGATGCGGATGGCGCCGACGTGCGCAAGATGCATGAGCGTAGCCGTGAAATCGTCTTGGCTCTCGCGATCCCAGCGCCACAGGCGTCCGATAGCCGCCGGATGGATGGAGGGGTCAGGCACGTCGCGCCAATACTCGTCGGTAAACCGGGGCTGGTATTCGCGTCCGTACTTGAAGTAGGCGCGCAGCGCCCAGGCGAGCAGCAGCACGCAGACAACACCGCAGCCGATGACGAACGCCAACGAAAGAACGCGAGTGCGGTTCGCCTGGTCGCTCCAGTCCTTTTCTTCTTTCAGCACCGTGTCCAAACGGTTTTCCCCTTGATGCAGCGCCGCGCTTTCGGGCGACAGGTTCGTTAACCACTTCACCGGAAACGCCACGCGCGCTTCGGCGAATTGACCTGCCGCAACATGCGGCACGGCATACGTCACGGTTCCGTCGGCGTTCACGGTCACCTTGCCGTCGAGCGGTCCATGACCCCATGCGCGCACGTTCTCTCCCGGCACGACCTCGGTACCCTGCGGTACGGGCAGCGCCAACGTCATGGTGACGTTGTCGGAAGCCTCTTTCCATTGGGAGCCCACGTATTTCCAATACACCTCGCCTATGTCGGAATACGCCTGCGCCCCGTTGACCACCGTATAATCGAGCTCGATGATGCGACGGTCGTCGGAGGCGTTGAAGAACACGTACACGCTGTTCTTCGGCGCGTCGAACGAGTAGGAATCTTTCCCAGGCCCGCCCGATTCGCGCCAGCCGAGCACGAACGCCTCGCTCGGCAACGTCGTCCAATCGCCCACCACCGTGCCATCGGCATCGACGTTCGCCATACGCACGCCGTTGATCTTGAGGGAAGCGTTCTGCGGAAGCCCGTCGAAGGCCCACCACACCGCGGAGAAATCGCCGTCGAAATCGAACGTGCGCTGCTCGGTCACTTGCAACGCGCCGTCGGTTTCCACCTGGGCCTGGATATCCACCTTCGGCATGGTGTACGATTTCGCGTGAGCCTGCCCGGGAGCCAGCGCCACAAGCGCGCATGCGAGCGCCAGGAGCGCCGCGCAAAACAGCACGGCGTTTCGTCGGGAAAAAGCGAAGGATTCGCGGAGTTGCGAACCGCTCATGTTTTGCATGATCATGCTCCTTGCAACTTGGAGGTGGTCACGGTATCATAGCAAACCGCACCTATTATACCGCGGAGAGCTGACCGAGAGGCCGAAGGTGCTCGCCTGCTAAGCGAGTACACCCCAAAAGGGTGTCTGGGGTTCGAATCCCCAGCTCTCCGCCACCGCATTTCAAACCCTCGTAAGAGGGTTTTCCTATTTCTTCCGCCAACGCCTGACACGGGAACCCGGAGTCGTCGTCTTCGCGGCCTTGATGCGGTACGCGGGGTTGTGGCGCAAAAACACCGCGCGGCATATCCGCGTCGCCGCAAGCCCGATAAGAGCCGTCAACAAAAAGCTGAACGACAGATCGAACACGGCTCCGTTGCGCTCGAGCCACGCGTAGGCGCACACCAGCAGGAAGAACGCCGAAACGGCGCCCGTGATAGCCGTGAATATCCTGATGAGCAGCTCTTTCGCTCGGTTCGGGGAATAGCGCCATGCGGCCACGATGTATACGATTGCCGCCACCACGGCCAACACGATAAGCATCGGGACGATGCGCAACAGTCGAGCGAACACGGAAAGTGCTCCTTTCCCAGGTCGGGATGCACGGGCATCCGGCAGCTTGCGTTGTCCGCATCATACCAGACCGGCGCGCGTTGCTCTCATATCATCGAGAAGAGCCATCTATTCGTCGATCTTAGCGTCGACGAACGTCGCAAACAGGTGGCACACCTCGCTTTTCCCGATGGGCTTCACGGCGAATCCGTCCATCCCGGCGTCGAGCGCGCGGCGGCGATCCTCCTCGTAGGCGTTCGCCGTGGTGGCGATGATAGGCGGCCGTGCGCGACCTGCTTCCCGGTAGCGTTCGACAACGAGTCGCGCCGCCTCGAGGCCGTCCATGCCGGGCATCTGGATATCCATGAACACGAGGTCGAAGCGCCCTTCGGGCGCGCCTTCAAGCAGATCGAGCACATCCAGGCCGTTCCAGGCGCGCTCGACCGTGGCGCCCGTCGAAGCGATGATCTCCTCCGCTATCTCGCCGATGATCTCGTTGTCTTCCGCAAGCAGCACGTGCACATGCTGCCAGGAGCATGACACCGCCGAAACCGCAGCATCCGAGCGCTCGGCCTCGATGGACTCCTCCAACTGCAGTTTGCACGCATCCCCTTCGCAAGCTTCGAACGGCAGCACCAACGTGAAACGCGATCCGCGCCCTCGCTCGCTTTGCACCTGTACGGTACCGCCCATGAGATCGGCGAGGTTCTTAACGATGGACAAGCCCAGACCAGTCCCCTCCACCGATAAGCGCGTAGGCACCTCCTCGCGCTCGAACGGGTCGAACAAACGCGACATGAACTCTTTCGACATGCCTATGCCGTCATCTTCCACGATGAAGCGGATCAGGCGAATACACATATCGAAGCCGTCATGGCTGGTCGGCTCAAGCGAAAGACCGTGCTGGGCGGCATATTCCACGCGCTCGTCGCCCCTCAGCTCCTCGACGGCAAGGCTTACCGTCCCGCTCGGCTCGGTGTACTTGACGGCGTTGCCAAGCAGGTTGATGAGCACCTGGTTCACGTGCATCTCGTCACCCAGCACAAGCCCCTCTTCGACGTCGACGCGCAACACCGAGAACGTCAGATGCTTCGAATCGGCTTGCGGACGCACGATGGACCCGAGCGTTTCCACGACGACATGCAGGTCGAACGGCTTGCAGCACAGGTTGATTTGACCGCTTTCGATTTTGCTCATATCCAGCACGTCGTTCACGAGATTGAGCAGGTGATGCGACGACAGCTGCACTTTGTCGAAGCATTCCTTCACGCGATCGCGCTCGTCGATATGCTCGACGGCTATATCGACGAGTCCCATGATGGCCGTGAGAGGCGTCCGGATGTCGTGCGACACGTTCGACAGGAAGCGCGACTTCGCTTCGCTGACATCCTGCGCCTTCTCCATCGCGCACCGCAGGCTTTCCTGCAGCTCGCGCTCTTGCCGGTTCTTGCGCTTGATCACCGCGAGGAACAGCACCAGCGCCACCATCATGGCCGTCATAAGCACCGACGCCGTGAACATGGTATCCTGGCGGGTTTTGCCGACCGCCTTGTACAACTGGTCGAAAGAACGGGCGGCGGCGGATATGATGGCCTGGTTGTCTTCCAGCATCCGATCGATGCGCGGGTCGATTTCACTCGCCAGAAAAGCGGCAACCGCCTCGTCGTCTGCGTCGCTCAAGCTGAGGGCGATAAGCCGATCCTGCAACTCGCTGAACTCCTCGTAGTTGCTTACCAGGTCCTTTACTTTCTCGGGATTGCCGTGATGGCGCTGTTCAACCACCCTGAACGCTGTGCGCAGGTTTTCGTCGATGGAGGCGAACTCCGTTTTAACGCTTGCGACGGTCTCCGGCGTGCGCGCGAACGCTAAGCGGTTGTCCAGCGTTCGCACTTGCATGAGCAGCGTTTCGGCTCGACCTGCCGCAACGGTGACCGCGTAGGGATGTTCCTTGAGATCCTCGGTTTTCGTATCGATGGCGTTCATATTCACCAACAGAACCGCGTAGAACGACACGAGCAGCGCCATGAGCGCAAGCGCCGCGATAAGATAGACCGGGTCGGAATCGAGCACGCGACCGAATCGATCGTGCTTCCGCGATGAAACCTTCTTCATGAAGCCGCTCCGATAGACGGGCGCAGGATCCACGGCGGCAAGACGCCTCTCAGCGAAGCTAGCGCGCACGGCCGCCAGCACGAGGCGCCAAGATAGCGCAGCGAACCCTACGCAAAATAGTTTTCGACGAGCGCCGCGCAGAGACGCGACGCTCGTTGAACTTGGCTAGAACTGCACCTTGGGAGCGACTTCCGCGCCCGCCGTCGCGTCGAAGCTATCGCGCTGCTTGAAGCCCATCATGCCCGCGATGAGCACTGCAGGGAACGTCTGGATCGCAGTGTTGTACTTCATGACGGTGTCGTTGAAGCTTTGGCGCATGTAGCTGATCTTGTCTTCAGTGTTGGACAGCTCTGCTTGAAGCTGCTGGAAGTTCGTGTTCGCCTTGAGGTCGGGGTAGGCCTCCGCGACGGCAAACAGGTTCTTCAGCGCACCGGTGAGGAAGCCGTCGGCCTGCATCTTGCCTTCGGGCGTAGGCGCGTTCATGACGGCGGTGCGAGCCTTGGTAACCTCCTCGAGAGTGCCGCTTTCGTGGGCAGCATAGCCTTTGACGGTCTCGACGAGGTTCGGGATGAGGTCGAGACGGCGCTGCAACTGCACGTCGATCTGCGCCCAGGCGTTATCCACCATGTTGCGGAGCTTGACGAGGTTGTTGTATAGCCCGATCACGGCCACAACCAGCACGACGACGATGACGAGGATGATGATCAATGGGATGCTCATAGCTCTCCTTTGCTGTTACGTGGCTAGCATTCTACCATCGTGCATGCCATTCAGGAAATCCGCTACCGATTGGTAAACCGAATCGTAACACTTAGATTTCGCGAATGCATCGGGCTGCCGAAATTTCAGCGGTTCGGCACCACGGCCGCACGCGCCGAGCCAAACATGGTAGCACGCGCCCACCAGCCGCGCATGCGCGCCTCGGCGGCCACGCGACCTGCATCGGCGAACGTGGCGCACTGCATGAACACGGCCGACCCGCTGCCCGACATGAGCACGCGCTGCACGTCGGCGCGCTCGCTAGCCCACAAGCGGATGTCCACGAGCGCCGGAAGCAGGTGCTCGGAAACGGGCACGAGGTTGTTGCGCAGCGGCACGTCGGCGGCGCGCTGGGCTTCGAGGGCTGCTTCGCGATCGGCCTCGGAAATGACCGTGGGATGCTCGTCGAACGCGCGGTACGCGGCAGCCGTGGACACGCCGCCCTCGGGCTTCACGAGCACGACGTTGCCGTTCATGGGCGCAAGGGCATGGTCGAACGCATCGCCCACGCCCGTGAAGCAAGCGCAGCCGCCATGCAGGAAGAACGCCACGTCGGCACCCAGGCTTCGTGCTGCTTCCTCGATACGCGGATCGTCGGCAGGCACGCCCCACAAGTGCGCAGCGCCCAGCAGCGCCGCGGCGGCGTCGGAGGAGCCGCCGCCCAAACCGGCCTCGGCGGGGATGTGCTTCTCGAGGCAGGCGACCACCGTCTCGTCAGCCGTGCGTCCCAATTTTTCAGCCAGCAAGCGCACGGCCTTCGCCACGATGTTGCTCTCCACGGGCACATCGAGCATCGCGAGCCCTTCGCGCGCAACGCACGAGAGATCGACGGATAGACCTTCTCCGCGTCCCGGCGCCAGCTTCATGCGTAAAACGTCGTGCAGCATGAGCGCATGCATGATGCTGACGGCCTCGTGATAGCCGTCCGCGCGCTTCGCGCCGATGTCGAGGAACAGATTCACTTTCGCCGGTGCCACCAGCTTGACGGCATCGGGGCCGGCGAAGCCCGCGATGTCCACGCCCTGCGCGATGCGAGCCACGGCCAGCATGTCTACGGCGTTTTCGCCGTTCTTGCTCGGTTGCGTCATTTCGATTCCATTCGTTTCTTGCGCTTGCGCGCGAAGAAGCTGCGCAGCAGCTCGGCGCATTCATCGCCCAGAACGCCAGAGACAGCTTCGAAGGTGTGGTTGAGGCGCTCGTCTGCGTTGACCGCGTACAGCGTGCCGAGAGCGCCCGCCTTCGGGTCGGCCGCGCCGTACACGCAGCGGTCGACGCGCGCTTGATGCATAAGGCCCGCGCACATCACACACGGCTCCAGCGTCACGTACACCGTGCAGCCGGTTAACCGCCACACGCCCAAACGCTCGGCCGCCTGCTTGAGTGCGATGAACTCGGCATGCCCCGCCGGATCCTGCGTAGTCTCGCGCAGGTTGCACGCGCGCGCGATCACCTGCGGCTCGGCCAAGGGGCGGCGCGTTCCAGGATCGATGGGCTCGTATACGACAACGGCCCCGATGGGGACTTCGTCCAGTTCTTCGGCGCGGCGCGCTTCCTCGATTGCCATGCGCATGTAGTCTTCATCGGTCATGTCGCTTATTATATGCCAAAATACGCATCGAGTTCGCTTTCCTTGCCGTACGGCGCTAGCAGATGACGCGCCACCGCACGCGCCATAGGGCGTAGCGCAGGGGCGAACACCAGCATAGAGTCCATCTCGATGGGCGCATTGATCAGCGGCCTCATGCAAACCTGATCGGTGACCAGCATTTTTGCGTACTCGGTTTGAATAATAAAGCAGCCTTTGCTGATTGAAACCTGAGCCAACATAAGGTTCTTGTCATGCATAAGCAACGTCATGTTGATGCCGTATTTTCGAAACGTCGCCTCGTACAGCCTGCCTTTGCAAGGGCTCGTCTGGATTACCGTCTTCCCCCTCAAATCAGTCTCGAAGTCGATGAACCTCTTGCGCGACAACGGGTCGCTGGCCGACAGCAAGACCGACAAACCGTCGTCGCATAGCTTTATTGAGGGCAATCCCAAATCATCAGGAGGCTTTATGGAAAACGCAAGCTCCAGCTCCCCTTCCGCTATAGCTTTCCAGAATGCATCATGGTCGCCGTCGACCACTTCGATCTTTACGCGCGGATCATCTTGGAAGCTCGCCAGCAACCCTCGCTTCTGGCTGTACCCCACGTACATGCTGAGCAAACCCACGCGCACCAGCTCGGAATCCGTTTGGCTAACCGAACGGATATCGGCAACGCACGCATCCCACAGCCGACCCTCTTCGTGCAGATAACGGAGAAGGATCCTGCCCGCCGCCGTCAGCTCGACGCCCTTCTTGCCACGGACGAAAAGCTGCGCGCCTAGTTGGCTTTCGAGGCTCTTCATGCTCTTCGACAAACCTTGCCGCGAAAGGTAAAGCGACTGCGCGGCTCGAGTGATGCTGCCCTCCGAGCACAGCGTGCAAAAATACCTTTTCTGATCGACATCCATACGAAACTTTGCCATGGTTGTTCCCCTCGCCTATGGCCTTCGCGCGTCCCCTCGACCGCTCCCGACAAGTGACGACGCGGTCGGATCCCCCTTTTCTCAGTATAGACAAAACGACTGCGCTTGAAGCCTACAAAGTTGCGCTCCTCATCGCAAGATAAGTCGATGCGCATGACGTACACCCTTTTGACCTGGTATTACCGATATACGTCGACTTCTAGTTGACGCTTCATGGCATATAAGAGTTTCTTTTCGCACCCGCACGGTCAAACGTATAGTGCTCCAAGAGCGGGCCGGGATGCCCGCACCGTTACAGGAAGGGGATTGTCATGGGAAATCTGACACGCAGGGACCTTTTGAAGGGCTTGGGGTTGGGATCGGTCGTGCTTGCCTCGGGAGGCGCGCTCGCCGCTTGCTCGCCCAACGAGAACGAGACCGGGGGCGCAGCAAAAACCTCGTCGCAAGGTAGCAGCTATCAATTCGCTAAGCGCAAGAGCGACATCGCCGGCATGACGCAAACCGAAACCGACGTGCTGGTCATCGGCGGAGGCGGAGCGGGCCTGTGCGCCGCGCTCAGCGCTGCCGAGCAAGGCGCGCAAGTGACATTGTGCGAGAAGACAAGCGTTCTGGGCGGAGCCACCATGCTTTCAAGCGGCAAGATTCCCGCCGTAGGCACTCAGCAGCAAATGGACATGGGCGAAAACGACAGCGTGGACGCATGCGTTATGGACATCATGCGTCCGAACAACTACAGCGTTCGACCCGACCTAGTGCGCACCGTGACCGAACAATCAAAAGACATCGTCGAGTGGACCGAGAAGCACGGCGCGGTGTGGACCATCGACCAAGCGCTGTATTACGGTCAGACTGCGCACCGCATGCATACCACCGCCGATGCCGGCAAGGGACTGACCGATGCGCTCGTCGCAAGCATGAGCGCCAACGACGCAATCACGCAGATGCTGTCATGCGAAATGCAGGGACTGGTGCTCGCGGACGATAGCGACGACGTCGTAGGCGCTTACGGCAAAATGGGCAAGGACGAGCTGGCCATCCTGGCAAAGAACACCGTCCTTGCATCGAGCGGGTTCGCCAACAACCCCGACATGCTGGCGCAATACTGCCCCGAGGCCGTTGATGCTTTCAAAATGGTGGCGCCAGGAGCTACCGGCGAAGGCATCCTCTGGGCGCAAGAGCTGGGCGCGAACCTCCAGAACATGGGCGCTTACCAAGGCCATGCGTTTCACGGAGTAGACAACGGCAAAACGCTTGAACAAGGCATTGCGAACAACGGCGGCATCATGGTGAACCAAGAAGGCAACCGCTTCGCCAACGAATACACCGGCTATTCCGAACTGTCCCCTCATGTCATAGCGCAATCCGACAACATCGCCTACCTATGCTTCACCGACGCGCAGGTAGCGAAGAGCGCGAAATACGCTGAGTGGGAAGCGGAGGGCATCGTAATGAAAGGTGCATCCAGTGCCGAGCTGGCCGCCGCCATCGGGACGGACGCCGCGACGCTGGAAAAGACGATCACAGAGTATCAGGCCGCCATCGAAAAGGGCGAGGATAAATTCAACCGATCCCATCTGCCGGAAAGCTTCGATGGCCCGTATTACGCAGTGAAGGTTACAGGCGAGATTCGCCATACGCAGGGCGGCATGGCAACCGATCTAGCAGGTCACGTGCTGCGCGCAGACAAGAGCCTGATCAAGGGATTATATGCAGCTGGCGGCTGCACCGAAGGATTCTCCTCACGCGGAGGTGCAGCCTACATGAGCGGCAACGGCCTCATTCAGGCACTCGTCTTCGGCAAGATAGCCGGAGCCGCCGCCGCAACTGAAAGCCCCGAGAGCGCAACCATCGTGGAATGAGCCGAAAGCGCAAAGGACGCTTACGAGCAGCCGACACGGACGAGCGATGCGGCTTCGTGCGATGCGCGGTCAATTTCTTGTCGCATTGCGATTGACTGCATGATATCCTAAACGTTGCGCACACGCGCAAACCCCATGCGGAGGCGTGGCCGAGTGGTTGAAGGCGGCAGTCTTGAAAACTGTTAAGCCGCAAGGCTTCGTGGGTTCAAATCCTACCGCCTCCGCCAGAAACGCAGCGCGCCCGGAACCAGCTGGTTCCGGGCGCTTTTCTTTGTTCGGTCCTGCCTTCCGGCTTGAACTCCCTGCTCACGAGCGAATGTTTCACGTGAAACATTCGGGAGGCGGCCGCTTCGCGCGCATGGAGCCGGCTTCGGCCGTGCATGATCGGGCAGCTCATGCGCAGCAAAATCGCCGGTTTGGCAGACTGAGCCCTTCTCCGTCCATAAAGGGAAACACGCGACCTGGCGTTTTACCGGCAGGCACGGCGCCGAGCGTCCTCAAACTGCGCTGAAACCAGGAAAAGACTGCCAAAAACTCGATTTTGCTGCAGAAGGCTGCGCAAAAAACGTCCATGAGCCGCGAGCGCCGGCGAACCGGACGGAGCACGGTAAGGGACCAGGCCCTTTCGTGGCGGAGCGGACGAAACGCAGCGAGGGGCTTGGGCGCCTTCGTGGCGGAGCGATCTCAGGAGACAGCGAAGAACTCGGGCACTGCAGCGAGGCGGGCGAATCTTTCGCAAAAAGAAACGCGCTCCCCACCCGCTAGGGAAAGGAGCACGTTGTTCATTAGAGTGCGTTCGGTCGTGAATGTTTCACGTGAAACATTCGTTCGCGGCGCAATGTCGAACGATCCGACACCCGGCCGCACAGGCGCCGCGCGAACAGGCGACCCGAGCCGACGGCCGCCCCGCCCCTAGCGTTCGCTCATGGGAACGTAATCGCGCTTGCCGCTGCGAATGGACTTGTACGCAGGACGGATGATGCGCTTGCCGGAGACGATCTCCTCGAAGCGGTGCGCAGCCCAGCCGGACATGCGCGCGCACGCGAACAGCGGCGTGAACAGATCCTCGGGAATGCCCATCATCGAGTACACGAAGCCCGAATACATGTCGATGTTCGCACACATGTCCTTGCTGGTGCCCTTTTCACGCAGAATCACCTCGGGCGCCAGGCGCTCGATGCTTTCCAGCAGACGATACTCGGCCTCGAACTCCGTGCCCACGGCCAGCTTCTCGGCGAACTGCTTGCAGATGATGGCGCGCGGGTCGGACTTCGTGTACACCGCATGCCCCATGCCGTACACGAGACCCGTCTTGTCGAAAGCCTCCTTGTTGACAATCTTCGCCAGGTAATCGGCCACCTGGCCCTCGTCGGACCAGTCGGCTACGTTCTGCTTGATCTCCTGCTGCATAGCTAGCACCTGATGGTTCGCGCCACCATGCTTCGACCCCTTGAGCGAACCGATAGCGCCGGCGTACGTGGAGTACGGATCGGTGTCGGACGAGGTCAGCACGCGCGTGGCAAACGTGGAGTTGTTGCCGCCGCCATGCTCGGCATGCAGGCACAGCATGATGTCCAGCATGCGCGCTTCCTCAGCCGTGAACTGGCGATCGGGACGCAGCATGGACAGGATGGTCTCGGCCGTGGACTGACCGGGAATGAAGCGATGCATGATCATGGAGCCGTTGTTGTATCGAGCCTGCTTCGCGTAGTAGGTCAGCACCATGATGCGCGGCAGACGCGAGATCAGCGAGATGGCGGTGTGGATCTCATGATGAGCCGAGCGATCCTCGGCGTCCGCGTCGTAGGCGTACAGCAGCAGGATGGTGCGCTGCAGCATGTTCATGATGTCGGGCGGGGTGTCGCGCATGATCATGGAGGCAGTGAAGCCGTCGGGCAGTTCGCGTTCGGCATCGAGCGCGGCGATGAAGCGGTCGAGCTGCTCCTGCGTGGGCAGCTCGCCCATGAGCAGCAGGTACGCCACCTCCTCGAAGTTGAAGCGGCGATCGGCCACGCTGGTGTCCAACAGGTCGTACACGTCGTAGCCGCGATAGCGCAGCATACCCTCGTCGGCTACCTTCTCGCCGTCTGAGACCACGTAGCCGTGAACGTTGGCGATGTTCGTAAGACCTGCGATGACGCCCGTGCCGTCGGCGTTGCGCAGGCCGCGCTTCACGTCGAACTGGTCGTAGCTCGCGGTTTCGATGGTGTTGATCGCCTTGAAGTTCTCGTACAGAGCGATCTGGCTTTCAGTTGCCATGGCGCATCCTTCCTGCCGCGCGAGCGCGGCCCCTCTTCCGAAATACCATGCTGCACGCGATGACCGCCCTTGAAACACGCGGTCTCTGGTGGATATGGCGAATGGGAAAATACGTCTCTCTTTATTATGATAAAGCGCAGCGACCCACTGCGCAATCAATGCATGCCAGTCACCCGGCGAAAACCACAGGCAGTACCCGGGAATCCACCGTCTCGTGGCGATTAGGTAACACGACCGCCTTGCCGCGCCCAAGCACCGACACTTGATTACAATGTTGACGAAGTCTGTAGGATTTAACCATGCAGTCCGCATCTCAACCCTCGACGTAGCGTCCGTCACCACGTGCGAAAGCGAGGATTCCTCTTGATTCTGACCGAAACCCTGGCCTTGCTCGTTGAAAAACGCGATTGGTTTTTCGAGCTCCTTCTGCAGCATATCGGCATCTCGCTCATATCCATTGCACTGGCGGCGCTCATCGGACTGTCGCTGGGAATCGCCATCGCCACATGGAGGCGAGGGGCGAAGCCCGTGCTTGCGCTGGTCAATTTCGTGTACACCATCCCATCCATTGCGCTTTTCGGCTTCCTTATCCCCATAACGGGCATCGGCGACCCTACCGCCATCGTGGCGCTCACCGTGTACGCGCTGCTGCCGATGGTGCGCAACACCTACACCGGCCTCACCACCATCGACCCCGCCATCATCGAAGCGGCGCGCGGCATGGGCTCCACCGACCGCCAGCTGCTGTACCGCATCGAGCTGCCGCTGGCCGCCCCCGTCATCATGAGCGGCATCCGCAACATGGCCACCATGACCATCGCGCTGGCCGGCATCGCCACGTTCATCGGCGCAGGCGGCTTGGGCGTGGCCATCTTCCGCGGCATCACGACGTACAACCTGGCCATGACCCTGGCGGGCAGCGTGCTGATCGCGCTGCTGGCCATCGTGGTGGACCTGCTGCTGGGCCTGGCCGAGGAGTCCACGCGACGTCACCTGGAGCCTTCGAGCGCACGGCGGTGGAAGCGCTCGGGCGCACGTCGGGCTTCACGCCGCAAGCTGGCCCCGGCCGTCGCCGCGGGCGCAGCCGTGGTGCTGATAGCGGGCGGGGCGTTCGCGTTCGCGAACCGCGGCGGTGGAGAGGACGTGGTGAACATCGCCACGAAGCCCATGACCGAGCAGTACATCCTCGGCGAGATGCTGAACACGCTGATCGAGCACGACACCGACCTCAAGGTGGAGCTGACGCAGGGCGTGGGCGGCGGCACGTCGAACATCGAGCCCGGCATGGAGAAGGGAGACTTCGACCTCTACCCCGAGTACACGGGAACGGGATGGAACGCCGTGCTCAAGCACGACGACACCTACGACGAGTCGATGTTCGACACGATGCAGCAGGAGTACGAGTCGCAGCTAGGCCTTACCTGGGTGGGCATGTACGGCTTCAACAACACGTTCGGCCTGGCCGTGAGCCGCGACGCGGCCGAGCGCTACAACCTGCGCACGTATTCTGACCTGGCGGGCGCAGCGGGCGGCCTGACGCTGGGCGCCGAGCCCGACTTCTTCGACCGGCAGGACGGCTACCCCGGATTGCAGCAAGCCTACGGCATGAACTTCGGCACCACGAGAGACATGGACATCAGCTTGAAGTACCAGGCGCTGTTCGAGGGCCAGGTGGATGCCATCGTCGTGTCCACCACCGACGGGCAGGTGGCCGACGAGCGCCTCGTGGTGCTGGAGGACGACCGGCACTTCTATCCGTCGTATCTTTGCGGCAACGTCGTGCGACAGGACGCGCTGGAAAAGCACCCCGAGCTGCGCGGCGAGCTGCTGAAGCTGCAAGGGGCCATCACCGATGCCGACATGGCGCGCATGAACAACGAAGTGGAGACGCAAGGGCAGGAGCCGAAAGCAGTGGCCGACGCGTTCCTGGCCGAGAAGGGGCTGATGTAGCATGGAGCATGCATTCGCGCAGACGCACAGCGCGGAATCCTTCCCTAAAGGACTAGCTTCGCGTCGCGACTCCGGCGACTCCGTCGCCTGCGCTCGGGATGACAGGGTGGGACGTTCCGAGGGTTTCGCGATTTGTCATCCTGAGCGGAGCGCGCAGCGCGAAGTCGAAGGATCCCGTGCGGCGCCAGCAGAAGAAGGCTCCACACCCGCCGTCGCGTTCGAGCACGTCAGCAAGCGATTCGGCGATGCCGTCGCCGTGGACGACGCGAACCTCGACATCGACGAAGGCGCGTTCGTCACCATCATCGGCAGCTCGGGCTGCGGCAAGACCACGCTGTTGAAAATGGTGAACGCGCTGGCGATGCCCGACGATGGACGCGTGCTGGTGCACGGGAAGGACACGAGCGGCGTCGACCCCATCGAACTGCGCCGAAACATCGGCTACGCCATCCAAGGCAGCGTGCTGTTTCCCCACCTCACCGTGGAGCAGAACATCGCGTACGTGCCCTCGCTGCTGAACAGCGGCGACGAGGGTCGCACCGAGGAGGCCGTCGCGAAATGGATGGACATCATCGGGCTGCCGCACGACATCATGGATCGCTATCCCGCCGAGCTGTCGGGCGGACAGGCGCAGCGCGTCGGCATCGCCCGCGCGTTGGCGGCCAGCCCCGACATCCTGCTGGCCGACGAGCCGTTCAGCGCCGTGGACGCCATCACCCGCGGCAGCCTGCAGGACGAGATCAAGCGCATCCATCGGCAGACGGGCATCACCGTGCTGTTCGTGACGCACGACATCGACGAGGCACTCGACCTGGGCGACAAGGTGCTGGTGATGGAGGCCGGCCGCGCCGTGCAGTTCGCCGAGCCGTGCGACATCCTGCGCAACCCCGCCACCGAGTTCGTCGACCGCCTGGTTACGCGCAAGCGCACCGTGTACGCGCGATAGCGCGCCGCCCCAGATAGCCGCCCTCAGCGAGAAAGCCGTCCCGAGTCGAGGGAGCCGCCCCTCCCACCACTATCCCGAGCCGGTCCTTGCACGCCGGAAGGGCCCTCGATGGCAAAATACCATCGAATTCGGAAGTCTCAAGGGAGGCGAAGGCAACCGTCTTGAAAGACAGGGACGACCGTGTCGTAAAACGCCTGGTCGACAAGGTACTGAAAACGCCGCGCTTCGCAGCCTTCGATCAATCCGTTTTGTGGTTTCCGAATTCGGCCACTTTTTGCCAAAAGCACCGGGGTTCGCTGCACCGCCGTACCCCCGCACTCAGCTCAAGGTGGCTCGCTGCACAGCCGCACCCGACCAGAAGCGCACCGCCGGCATCGCAATTCGCCACCCGATCAGATCGCCTCCTCGTATCCCACGGGCAGCCCGAGCCGCCTTCTCAGGCGCAGCTTGCGGGCATGCCAGTCGGAGACGTTCGTTCGCAGGCGCTTGCCGAGGTGACGACGAATCGCTTCAGCCACCGCATCGGTAGCCGCAAGGCTGTTCAGCTCGTCATTGGTGACGCCGAGCACCGTCCAGCCCATGGCCGCCAACGCGTTAGCCCTTCTCGAATCCCGGATGCGGCTGAGTTCGCCTTCGTGATTCTCCTTGCTTTGATACTCCACGTCGAGCCTCGCTTCTGGCCAGCAGAGATCGCAGCGAAAGCTTTTCTTCCCGGAAATCGCGCGCGCCGCCGGACTTGCGATCACCTCGTAGTTCATGCGGGGAAAGCCCATGCCGTAACCTCCGCGGAAAGGACTGAATCCCAGGACAAGCGCGAATTTCGTCTCGCGCGACGATGCGGACCCGTCCACGAGAAATGGAAGGATGCGCGCGACCTTCTGCGCACCGCCGAGCGAGCTGTTGCACGCTACGTAGTCGCGCAAAGCCCGAACGCTTGTCAGCGGCTCGACATCGTATCCAACCGAAACGCCAGTACGCCTCGTCTGATACGACCCGCACAACTCCCACCCCAACTCAAGCAGCGAAACCTCGTTGCGGATCCGCGTTGCCATTTGAATGAATGCAAGCTCGGGTTTGCTGAAGAACACGTCATCGCCCAATCGAAAGAACGAGGAACGCGAGAAGCCCCTCGTGCACACATGAGGAACGCAAAGCTCCCCCGCCCGACCGTTCGGCGTGCTCACCAGCACGTGACTAGGCCTTTCGAACCTCAGACCCGGATGATCCCCTTCTATGCGCTCAAGCGCCGAGCTGAGCTCTTTGGTGCGCGGGGCGCGCTCGGGGATGCTTGGTTTTCCGCTCCTCACCGAAGCTAGCTCGCAGGGTTGGGCCATGCGCAGCATCTGCAAGGCCGTGATGTATCCAAAAACAATGCGCGATTGCGAGGCGCGTGCGATCTTCTGCACAAGACCCCCTTATTTGCCCTGGGCGGAGAGGATCTTGCAGACGTGGTAGGGGAAGACGAGGGCATCGCTTCCAGCAATGGGCTACTCGAACGATGGAGAGCGCCTGCACTGGCTCTGTAGTGGGGCTGATTCTATCATGATCGGGCAGTTCATGGCAGCAGCCGTGGCAATAGTTGGTCGAATTCGGAAAAAGAAAAAACCGGGAAAGAGCCGGCAGTTTTCGCGAGCTGGGGTTTTTGCTGCGCCTTTGGCGCTTGCCGAAAGCGCAGGGGCGATCGCGAACGTGCAGGCTTCCGAATTCGCACACTATTTGCCAAAAAGACGCTTCCGACTTGCAAGAACAATATATGAGGGGGGTCGACCTGGCAAAAAATCTTCCTCGCGCCCCCTTCTAAAAAATAGTCAACGGGGTAGCATGGTCTTCGATCCGTTGACCGGCCGGTCAACGGCGGCAGGAAAGGAGGCGGCAGTGGACGACCGACGCTCGAAATTCGAGAGCCTTCCCGAAGAGCGGCGCGAGGCCATCGTCAGCGCCGCCGTGGAAACGTTCGGCAAGAACGATTACAAGAACGCCTCGACCGAGACGATCGCGCGCAGGGCAGGCATCTCGAAGGGCCTTCTGTTCTTCTACTTCAAGAACAAGAAGGAGCTGTACCTGTACCTCATGGAGCATCTGATGGAAAAGGTGTCCAACCTGGTGCTGGACGATGGGTATTGGGAGATCGACGACTTCTTCGAGCTGCTCGTCTACGCGGCGGAAACCAAATCCAAGGTGCTGAGCAAGTTCCCCTACCTGCTGGAGTTCTCCATCCGGGCCTTCTACCCGGAGCACAAGGACATAAAGGATACGATGGACAGCTGGACGCAGCGACAACTCGACTTTATGTTCACGACGTACTTCAAGAACGTGCGGTTTGACCGGTTCCGCGACGACATCGATCCGAAGTACGTGCTCAACATGCTGATTTGGCTGGCCGACGGCTATCTGCACCAACAGCAAGCGCTGCATCAACGCATCGATTTAGACGCCATGATGGACGAGATGTACCGCTGGTGCGACATGCTGAAAGCCTATTCGTACAAAGAAGAGTACCGGAGGCGATGAGATAGCAACCCCGTCCTCTTGTCTCATTAAGGAGGAATACCGATGAGCGACCCCGTGATCGAACTCAAGGGGCTCAAGAAAGACTACGGCAACGGCCGCGGCGTATTCGACGTGTCGTTTTCCGTGGAACGCGGCGAGGTGTTCGGCTTCCTGGGGCCGAACGGCGCCGGGAAAACCGTGACCATGCGCAACCTCATGGGCTTCATTCGGCCTGATGAGGGCACCGTGAGCATCGACGGCCTGAACTGCTTCAGCCAGCGCAGCCGCATCCAGGAGCGCCTGGGCTACCTGCCGGGCGAGATCGCCTGCATGGACGAGATGACCGGCGCGGCCTTCCTGGAATTCATGGCGCGCATGAAGAAGCTGCGCGACCGCACGCGCATGAACCAGCTGGTCGAGTACTTCGAGCTGGACCCCGCGCGGCGCATCCGCAAGATGTCGAAGGGCACGAAGCAGAAGGTGGGCCTGGTGTGCGCGTTCATGACCTCGCCCGACATCATCCTGCTGGACGAGCCCACCAGCGGCCTCGACCCACTCATGCAAAGCCGCTTCATCGACCTCGTGCTTGAGGAGAAGCGCCGCGGCGCCACCATCCTGCTTTCGTCGCACCTGTTCGACGAGGTGGAGCGCACGTGCGACCGCGTCGCATTCATCCGTGCGGGCAGGCTGGCCGCCGTCGAGCGCATGGACGACGTGCGGAAGAGCCGCAAGCGCGTGTTCGTGGTGACGTTCGCCGCTGAGGCCGCGCGCGACCGCTACGCGCAGGCGCATCCCAACGTACGGAAACAGGGCGCGGCCAGCGTGGAGGCAGCCGTGGCCGGCAACCCCGACGCGTTCGTAAAGGACTTGGCCGCCTACGACATCGTGGACCTCTCCGCGCGCGAGCAAACGCTGGAAGAGCTGTTCATGCACCTGTACGGCACGACGAACCAGGTGGAGAAAGGAGGCTCTCATGAATAGGACGTTGTTCGCCAAAGAGCTGCGCGCGAACCTGTTCGTCAGCCTCATCATCGCGGCGGTACTGGCCATGTACATCGGCGTGATCGTCAGCATGTACGATCCGGAGCTGGGAGAAAGCCTGGATGCCATGATGCAGAGCATGCCCGAGATGTTTGCGGCGTTCGGCATGTCGGTGCAGGCCACCACCCTCATCGACTTCATGCTGAACTACCTGTACGGGTTCTTGCTGACCATCTTCATCCTCGTGCTCATCTTGATCGTGGCGAACAAGCTGATGGTGCGCTACCTCGATCGCGGCGCCATGGCGTATCTGCTGGCTACGCCGAACAGCCGCACGCGCATCGCGCTGACCATGGTGGGCGTGATGGTGACCATTCTGGTGGCGCTCATGGCAGTGGTCACGGCGCTCGAAGCAGGTTTCGCCGAAGCGCTGTTCTCGGGCGAGCTGGACATGCAGGCGCTGATGCAGGTGAATGCGGGATTGCTGGCCCTGTGGCTGGCGATGGCCGGGTTGTGCTTCCTGTCCGCATGTCTGTTTTCGAACGCGACGGCAGCCCTGTGGGTGGGAGGCGGCCTGAACATCCTGTTCTTCCTCATGCAGATGGTATCGCAGGTGGGCGACAAGTTCGAGTTCCTGAAGAACGTCAACCCGCTGACGCTGTTCGACTACTACGGCCTGGCCGCGGGCGACGCGTCAGCCGTCGGCGGCGCGATCGCGCTGGCCGTTGGCGCGGTGGCGCTGTTCGCCGTGGCGGTTGCGGCCTTCGATCGGCGCGACCTCAGCATCTAGAGCATTCCGCACGAGAAAGGACGGGAACGGCGCTCGGCCGTTCCCGCCCTTTGATGTTTACGCCTGCTCTTCAACCTGCGTGAACGCGCCGTTTTCAACCGTCGCATGCAGCACGACGCTCTTGTCGCTGTCCGACGCCTCCCACGACCGCGCATACGTGAACGTAAGCGTAGCCTCGCCCGAGCCGTCGGCTTTGAAGTTGAATTCGCGCACGCCGCCTACGCCCGTCTTGGGCTGGGCGCCGTCGCTCGCGGGGACGAACTCGTCGCCGTCGGGCTGCACGGCCGAGCCGTCGATCTGGAAGGTCCACTCGTACCCCGTCGTGGGGTTCGCGTCCAGCTTGACCACAAGGTTGCTCTGGCTGAACTCCGCCGACCCTTCGGCGATCTGGACCTCGGATCCCGGCGCAGCGGAGCATCCGACGGCGAACGCGACGAAAGCCGCCATGCATGCTCCCGCTATCGCGAGTTTCAGACGAGCCTTCATCGCGCACTCCTTCCGAGCGGTTTCGCTTTCCCGCAGTATAGCGGGGGGCGCGCTACTCCTGCACGCTCACGTCCGTGAACGTGCCGTTCTGCACCGTGGCCTTCACTACGATGGTGGTCTTCACATCGTTGGCATTCGACGTGTTCGCCAGTTTCATTGTGATGGTGGACTCGCCGTTGTTCTGGTCGTCGGCCAGGAACCCGAACGCGTGCATGCCGGCCGCGCCCACGACGTCCTGGGAGTTCTGATCGTTGAAGCCGGAGGACGGCAGGTCGGCGTCGGTGTCCTTCAGCACGGTGTTGCCGTTAACCTCGGCCGTCCACTGGTACTGAACGTCGGCATTCGAGTCCAGCAGCACGAGCATGTCGCTCTGGGAATAGGCGACCCAGCCGTTCGGAACCTTGAGGACGGTGCCTTCGCCGATGCTGCTGCCGTCGCCCATCTGGTTGCCGTTGTTGCTATTGCTGTTGCCGTTGTTGTTATTGTTGTTGTCGGCATTGTTGTTGTCGGCGTTGTTGTTGTCGGCGTTGTCGCCGTTGTTCCCGCTGCCGTTGTCGTTGTTCTCGGTGGCAGGGTTGGCGTTGTCGCCTCCGTTGTCGTTGTTGCCCGCGTTGTCGCTTGAGCAGCCGGCAACGGCGAACAGCGCCAGCACCAGAGCGGCAAGCACGCCGATCATCGACCATTTCGCAGTCTTCGTCATAACAGCCTCGCTTTCTTCGTTGGATTCAAGACGCGTTCCGCCTCATCCTAGCCACGCGCACGCACGAAGAGGCCGGGCATGCCCGCTTGTAATCGCCCCGCAATGCGGGCGAATGTTTCACGTGAAACATCGACGAGGCTGAATGCCGTTGAACACGGAGAGACGACCTGCCGATAGAGGCTGTGCAGCAAATCGCAGCGGTTCTGCAAGTTTTT
>OLRP01000187.1_pt1 | contig 52940 bp, 36 predicted proteins | sample 1672401 | NCBI WGS metagenome assembly OLRP01 (sample SAMEA3136682, study PRJEB25190) | human gut metagenome | reverse complement strand
GTAATTACGGGAATGCAGGTGGAAATCATGCCGATGCCGATGCCGGAAATAATGACGGTGGCCGGCCCCGTCTTCGCGCTGTGGGCGATTTTACGGCAGGGATAGGAATCATGGGAGGTGTAATGCTCCGTGCTCTTGCCGATGACGATGCCCACCGCCAGGCCGGTGACGATGGCCCCCCAGATGCCGGCCCAGTTATCCAGGCCGATGAGCTGGAGCAGGAATGCGGAAGCAATGGCAATCAGGAAGGAACTCAAGTTGATGCCGCGGTTCAGGGCTGCCATCAGCTCCGTTTGGGAAGCGCCGCGCTTCACGCGCACCGCGTACACGCCCAACAGGGAAAGAATGGTGCCAAGGGCGGCGATCAGCATGGGCGTAAGGACGGCCTTGATCGCCATTTCAGGAACGGCCATGTAAGCTGCCGCACCCAAAGCGGCGGAAGCCAGAATGGAACCGCAGTAAGATTCGTAAAGGTCCGCCCCCATGCCGGCCACGTCCCCCACGTTATCGCCCACGTTATCCGCAATGGTGGCTGGGTTGCGGGGGTCGTCCTCCGGAATGCCGGCCTCCACCTTCCCCACCAGGTCGGCCCCTACATCCGCCGCCTTGGTGAAAATGCCGCCGCCCACACGGGCAAACAGCGCCTGGAGGGAAGCCCCCATGCCGAACGTCAGCATGGTGGTAGTAATGACGACCAGGCGCATGGAAAGCTCCATGTCCCCGTAAAACCAATCCAGAACCCAGTACCAGGCACCGATATCAAGCATGGCAAGGCCCACGACGGTCAGGCCTAGCACGGCGCCCGAGCGGAAAGCTATTTGCAGCCCGGCATCCAGGGAATGGCGGCAGGCATTCGCCACGCGGCCGGAAGCGTACGTAGCCGTCTTCATTCCGATGTAGCCGGCCAGACCGGAGAAAAAGCCGCCTGAAATGAAAGCGAAGGGAACCCAGGGGTTCTGAATGTGGAGGCAGTAGGCCAGAAAAGCGATGCCGTATATCAGAAAAACAGCGAAGCCCTCCGTTTGCTGGGCCTCAATGTCTTTACCCACGTCAGCCAGCTGAACCGCGTGGACCCGCGTCTTTCGTCCCTTCTTGCCAATTGCCGCCCGGGAGACAAACTGCAAATGCCTTTCAACAACGAGCGAGGCACTGTAAACATGTCTGTCCGCGTCAGCGACATCACAGTCCGTAAAGAGCATCTGCGCATCCTCGCCTTGAACGACATCAACAACGAGCTGGATGAAAAGGAAATAGATTCCTGGATTAGGCTTACCCGCGTACTGACGCACGAAATAATGAACGCCGTCACTCCCATAACCTCCCTGAGCGATACACTGCTGGAACTGACCGAGGCACAAGCCTCCAAAGAAGAAATCAGAAACGGTCTGCAGACTATCAGCAGTACAGGCAAGGGCCTGCTCTCTTTTGTGGAATCATACCGGAAATTCACCCGTATTCCCACCCCCGAACCATCCTTGTTCTACGTAAAAAGCTTTATCGAGCGGATGGTCGAACTCGCCCGTCACCAGCACCCCGATGTCCGGGTCACCTTTCATACGGACATCGCGCCAAGCGACCTTATTCTATATGCCGATGAAAACCTGGTATCACAAGTGGTCATCAACCTACTGAAAAATGCCATACAAGCCATCGAATCGGATAAAAATACAGATAAAGAAGGACATATCAACATACGTGCCTACTGCAACGAAGCGGAAGCCATACTGATAGAAATTTCCAACAACGGACCTGCCATTCCCAATGACATTGCCGAACACATATTTATCCCCTTCTTTACGACCAAAGAGGGCGGAAGCGGTATTGGATTGAGTATTTCCCGGCAAATAATGAGGCTTTCCGGCGGAAATTTATCCTTATTGCCTGGTAAAGAAACCACCTTTATTTTAAAATTCAATTGAACTATTTTAGATTTGTATTTGTTAAACACATTGCATATCTTTGTACTATTAGACATAAGAAACATCACATTTCAAACTATATAGCATAGAATTTATGATATTTACAGCAGGAAACATACTACTTATAGGTTCCATATTACTTTTCGTCAGCATCATTGTCGGCAAGACCGGCTACCGTTTCGGAGTGCCTGCGTTATTGCTTTTCCTTGTCGTCGGTATGCTGTTCGGCAGTGACGGATTGGGATTGCAGTTCCACAACGCCAAGGAAGCACAGTTCATCGGCATGGTTGCACTCAGCATCATTCTGTTCTCCGGTGGCATGGACACCAAGTTTACGGAGATAAAGCCCATATTGACTCCCGGCATTGTTTTGTCAACTGCAGGAGTGCTGCTCACGGCCCTCTTTACCGGATTATTTATCTGGTGGCTGTCCGGCATGAGCTGGACCAACATCCACCTGCCGTTGATAACCTCCCTTTTGCTTGCATCCACCATGTCATCTACCGACTCAGCCTCTGTATTCGCCATTCTGCGTTCACAAAAAATGAACCTGAAGCATAATCTGCGCCCCATGCTGGAACTGGAAAGCGGCAGTAACGACCCGATGGCATATATGCTGACAATCGTGCTGATTCAATTCATCCAGTCCTCCGGAATGGGAGTTCCCCAGATATTGGGCTCTTTTGCCATACAGTTCATTGTCGGTGCCGCAACCGGTTATTTCCTCGGAAAGCTGGCCATCCTTATGCTGAACCGGCTGAATATAGACAACCAGGCACTCTATCCTATCCTGTTGCTGTCCTTTGTATTCTTCACCTTCTCCATCACCGACCTGCTGAAAGGCAACGGTTACCTGGCCGTGTATATCGCCGGAATGATGGTAGGCAATAACAAAATCATGCACCGGAAAGAGATTTATACTTTTATGGACGGACTGACCTGGCTTTTCCAAATCATCATGTTCCTCTGCCTCGGTCTGCTTGTCAACCCCCATGAGATGCTGGAAGTTGCAGTCGTGGCATTGCTCATCGGCGTCTTCATGATTGTCGTGGGACGTCCTCTCAGTGTTTTTCTCTGCCTGCTGCCTTTTGGCAAGAGAATCACCCTCAAGTCACGGTTATTCGTGTCGTGGGTAGGATTACGTGGCGCAGTACCCATTATCTTTGCCACCTATCCCGTGGTGGCTAATGTGCCCGGCGCCCATGTCATCTTCAACATCGTATTTTTCATAACCATCGTCTCACTGGTCATCCAGGGTACCACAGTCTCCTGGGTAGCCCGGCTGCTTGGCCTCTCCACCCCGCTGGAAAAGACCGGAAATGATTTCGGAGTTGAGCTGCCCGAAGAGATTGACTCCAACCTGCACGACATGACCATTACACAAGAAATGCTGGAGCAGGCAGACACCCTGAAAGACATGAACCTGCCCAAAGGCACACTGGTGATGATTGTAAAACGTGGCGATGAGTACCTCATTCCGAACGGAACATTAAAACTTCATGCCGGTGACAAGCTGCTTCTTATTTCGGAAAATAGCAAGGAATAAGAATTACAGATAAGTTTCTATCCGTTTCAGGGCAAGAAAAAAGTGGAAACTATTTGCTTTGCATCACTATAAGACCTATCTTTGCGCAGTTTTAACTAAAGTGTGCAACAGCTGAATGGAACAAGAACAAGGGTTCATCGATTATATAGAACAAAGCATTATTAAAAACTGGGATCGCAACGCCCTGACAGACTACAAAGGAATTACACTGCAATACAAAGATGTAGCACGGAAAATAGCCAAATTCCATATCGTATTGGAAAGCGCCGGCATCAGGCCCGGTGACAAGATTGCCGTTTGCGGACGTAACAGTGCACATTGGGCAGTCGCTTTTCTGGCGACGGTTACCTATGGAGCTGTCATTGTTCCCATTCTGCATGAGTTCAAGGCCGACAATATCCACAACATCGTCAACCATTCCGAAGCCAAGCTGCTGTTTGTCGGCGACCGGGCATGGGAAAACCTCAATGAAGAGGCAATGCCCCTGCTGATGGGTATCGTACTGCTGACGGACTTCACTCCGGTAGTTTGCCGCAACGAGCAGCTGATGGAGGCTTTCGAACATCGCAACGTCCTCTATGGCACACGTTTCCCCAAGAATTTCCGTCCCGAGCATATCAGCTACCGCAAGGAGGAATCACCCGAAGAACTGGCTGTCATAAACTATACTTCGGGCACCACGGGATATTCCAAAGGGGTCATGCTCCCCTATCGCAGCCTTTGGTCCAATGTTGCATATTGCCATGAGATGCTTCCCGTACGTCCGGGCGACCATATTGTATCCATGCTGCCTCTGGGACATGTATTTGGTATGGTGTACGATTTTCTATACGGTTTTTCCGCAGGCGCCCATCTGTATTTCCTTACCCGTATGCCGTCTCCCAAGATTATTGCACAGTCATTCTCCGAAATCAGGCCACGGGTCATTTCGTGTGTACCGCTCATCGTAGAAAAGATTATCAAGAAGGATATCCTGCCCCGGATAGACAATAAAATAGGCAAGCTGCTATTGCGGATGCCCATTGTCAACGATAAAATCAAGGCTGACATGCGCAAAAAGGCAATGGAAGTATTCGGCAGTAATTTCGATGAAATAATCATCGGAGGAGCACCGTTCAATGCCGAAGTGGAACGCTTCCTGAAGCAGATAGGCTTCCCCTATACCATTGCATACGGAATGACGGAATGCGGCCCCATCATTTGTTCCAGCCGCTGGGAAACATTGAAACTGGCCTCTTGTGGCAAGGCAACCACCCGCATGGAAGTAAAGATAGACTCTCCCGACCCTCAGAACGTGGCAGGAGAAATAATCTGTAAAGGTGCCAATCTGATGCTGGGCTATTACAAAAATGCCGAAGCGACTTCCCAAATCATCGATGTAAACGGCTGGCTGCACACCGGCGACCTTGCAACGATGGATACCGAAGGATATGTCACTGTCCGCGGACGCAGCAAAAACATGTTGCTCACAGCCAGTGGTCAGAACATCTACCCCGAGGAGATTGAAAGCAAACTGAACAACATGCCCTATGTGTCCGAATCACTGATCGTATTGCAGAAAGACAAGCTCGTGGCTCTTATCTATCCGGATTTTGACGATGCATTCGCCCATGGTATGGAACAATCGGACATCGAAAAGGTTATGGAGGACAATCGGAATGAATTGAATCTGCAATTACCGGCCTACTGCCAGATAACAAAAGTCAAGATACACTTCGAGGAGTTCGAGAAAACGGCAAAGAAGAGCATTAAAAGATTTATGTATCAGGAAGTAAAAGGGTAAGGGGAATGTGTCAAAACCTTCTTTAACGCTTTATTTTAGGCGCGGATGACGCAGATTTCACGGATTTAGTTTATTGAATCCGCATTATTCCGCGTAATCCGCGCCTAATATTATAACATTATAAAAGTCTTCATGTGCTTTTGACACATTCGCATCCTTTTTGTTAACAAAAATAGAAGCAAAGGAATAAACGGCTAATAAGTGTTATAAAACATACTTTTTTAGTTGGATAATTTGCAGATTTATCAAAAGTCCGTATCTTTGCAATGTGTTTTTCATAGTATTAGATTTAAGGTTAACAAAGGTTGGAGTACAGCGGTACTCCTTTTTTTATGCCCGTAAATCAGATATTCCCGGAAAGCCTCTTCAGTCCCTTCAATACAGATTTATCTTTCACCTCCATGATGCTGATGGCATAGCCACCACCGGAAGCAGCTTTCAGTTTCAAGACCGTTTTGGGAGAAACGATACCTTTACGGATAACATAAGCTTGCGGATTTGTTTTATAATCGGCATCTTTTGCATCGGCATAGACGGTTGCAATATACTGCTTGTCTGCATCCAGGAAGTCCAGTTTCAGAGTTGAAGCATGTCCGTGCTCACTGCTGGTACAACCGATAAACCAGTCATTCGTACCTTTTGCCTTACGGGCAACAGTGATGTAACGTCCCGGCTCAGCTTCCAGATAGCGGCTGTCGTCCCAATCCACAGCCACATCTTTGATGAACTGGAAAGCATCCATGAAACGCTCATAATTCTCAGGAAGGTCGGCAGCCATTTGTAGAGGGCTGTACATAGTGACATAAAGTGCCAGCTGACGCGTCAAGGTAGTATTGGCATGCGTATGGCTGTTCGGATTCAACTTATTGATGTCCATTTCAAAGATACCGGGCGTATAGTCCATCGGACCACCCTGCAAACGGGTAAACGGAAGTACCGTTGTGTGGAAGGGCTTGTTACCAGCAAAAGCCTCGTACTCCGTGCCTCGGGCAGATTCATTGCCTATCAGATTGGGATAGGTACGGCATAAACCAGTCGGACGTACCGCTTCATGGGCATTGACCATTATCTTGTGTTTGGCAGCTTCGGTCACGGCGTATAGGTAATGGTTGTTCATCCATTGTCCATAGTGATGCTCGCCACGGGGAATCATATTGCCTACGTAGCCACTCTTTACCGAATTATATCCATATTTATTCATCAGACGGTAGGCAGCTTCCATGTGCCGCTCATAGTTACGGACGGAAGCCGATGTTTCATGGTGCATCATCAGACGGACACCCTTGGAATGAGCATATTCATTCAGATACTTGATGTCAAAATCGGGATAAGGAGTCACGAAATCGAAAACATAATCCTTGGAATTACCGAACCAGTCTTCCCAACCCGTATTCCAACCCTCCACCAATACCTGGTCAAAACCGTGTTCGGCAGCAAAGTCTATGTACTTCTTCACATTAGCCGTGTTGGCCGGATGAATGCCGTTCGGTTTCACCTTGGAATAGTCCGTATCATCCAGTTTCACAGAAGGGAGGTCAAAAGTATATGCCCAGGGCTTTCCCCCTGCAATCATTTCCCACCATACGCCGACATATTTCACCGGCTTAATCCAGGAGGTATCATCATACTTACAAGGCTCATTCAGATTGAGAATCAAATTGGAGGCCAGTATCTCGCGGGCATCATCACTGACTATGACCGTACGCCAGGGAGTATGGCAGGGAGACTGCATATACCCTTTATTTCCTTGAGCATCCGGAGTCAGCCAGGATTCAAAAACGAGGTTCTTGTCATCCAGGTTGAGATGCATGCAAGAGTAGTCCACCAAGGCTGCCTCGTGCAGGTTAAGGTACACTCCATCAGCTGTTTTAAGCTGTATGGAAGTCTGGACACCTGTCGGCGAAAAGACAGTTTGTGACGCATTGTCACTCACAGCTCCCTGCAGCAGTCCACGGATTTCAGAGAGTTTGGACTCCGTATAATCATATTCCTGGGTATCATAATCTCCCGGAATCCACCAGGCAGTATGGTCGCCGGTCATGGCAAATCGGGAATGCTCTTCCTTTATCACAAAATAAACCAGATTCTTCTGTTGCGGAAACTCATAACGGAATCCCACGCCGTCATCATATACCCGAAAACGGATATTCATAAAACGAGTGGTAGACGGTTGTTCAAGTTCTACCAGCAATTCGTTGTAGTGGTTGCGGATATCTTTTGTCTCCCCCCACACCGGTTGCCAGGTTTCATCGAAAGTGGAAGTAGAAGTCCTTACTACTTTGAAACCATCCATCAGGCTGGTAGCTCCTTTCAGTTCCAATCCCAACGTACTGGGATTGATGACAGGAGCCCCTTTATAATCCACCTGATAGGCTGGTCTCCCGTCTTTTGTCAGTTCAAAATCCAGCTTCACCATGCCCGAAGGGGATGAAATGCCTTCAGCATTCCCCGCCAGGGCAGAAAAAAGCAAAGCCGCGCTAAGTACAAATTTCTTCATAATAATGATATGTTTTTTGTGTTAATAGATAAACTCAATGATATGTTCCTTTCCATCATCCGGCAACCTCAGCAGGCAAGTCCCCAGCTTCTTGTCAGGACACCAGGTAGTTATCGTAAACTCTGTCTCCCGATTTTCTTCCAGCTTTCCGACATTCGTTTTCTTGATTTTCTGACCGTCCAGCAAAGCTGTTCTCGGCATCTGTTCCGTATAGATGCAGAACATCAGGTTTCGTTGGCCGGGTAAGCTATATTTCTCACCAGTCCGTGTACCTACTTTCAGCGTATAGCCTTTGTCGGTAGTCTGGCAAGTAATAGGAGTGCGCATGAACTCTCCACGCAAATATCCTAAATCAGTTCCTGCATCTTCATAAAGCGAGAAGGTAGTTTCACTGCCCGCTGCAGCAGGAAATATCTCAAACGTAACCGGATAGACCGGTTTCTCATCCGTATAGTTCATGACCGGCATTTGAGGTATGATACTTCCCTGCTTTACAAACATAGGAATAGTATTGAGGGGAGCATCCACCGTCATCCATTGCTCACCGCTATATGCTGTGTGTTTGTTGTTGTAGTCAATCCAAGTTCCTTCAGGAAGATACACATTCTTGTTTCGCGCTCCTTTCTTTACCACCGGAGCAACCAGCAGTTCGCTGCCAAACATGAACTGGGCATCCGTAGAGAACGTTTCCATATCTGCCGGATATTCCAGAAACATCGGTCGCATGAGAGGCAATCCGGTTTCGTGTGCTTCGCGGGCATACGTATAGATATAAGGCAAAAGGCGATACTTCAATTCGATGGCCGCCTTGGCATTCTTCTCGGCCTCTTCGCCGAACAGCCACGGCTCCACAGCCACGTTGCCCTCATGATGAATGCGGCTCAGGGGATTGAAAGCGCCCATCTGTATCCACCGCGTATAAAGTTCAGCCATCGCAGGATAATCCTCTATATCTCCGCAATAACCGGTAATGTCACAAGTAGTAAAAGGAATAATTCCCAAACCGGCAGACAACAGTACCGGAATCTGATTGTCCATCTGTCCCCAACCCTGCGTCACGTCATCACCGTTTCCACAGTCACCGGTCCAGCCGAAGGTATAGCGTTGCAAGCCCGCAAAAGCGGCACGTGTCATCTGAAATACGCGACGGTTAGGATTCCGTTTTTCAAACTGCTCCTTCACCACCTTATCCCACGTAAGACCATAAACATTGTGAATCTCATCATGCATGCCCAAATGGTGTTTCATCACCAGGCGTTCCGTCTGCTCCTCATTGCTCCAGGCAGGTTCACCCATATCAGTCCAGAAACCGGCAATGCCATCATCAATGGGCTTCTGCTGATAAGCTCCCCACCAGTCTGCCACAGCAGGAAGGGTGAAGTCCACTACGCCACAATTACCACCCCAGGGCCAGGGCATGTCATAACTCCTGCCGTTGGTGGAGTCCTTTACCAGATACCCTAACCTATCAGCTTCCTCCCATTGCCGCTTATTGGCTTGTGAAATGACCGGATCTTGCGAAACCACCACCTTGAAGCCCATATCCTTGAGGTCTGCAAGCATCTTTTTCGGATTCTCGTAGTTCCCTTTCCGCCACTCAAAATCCTGCAAATACTGTGTCCAGCCTATGTCCTGGTAAATAACATCACAAGGAATTCCGCGCTTACGATAGCCTTCAGCTATTTCATAAGACAATTTCTCGCTCGTCAGCAGTCCCCGGCATTGTGCAAAGCCCAATGCCCATTTAGGAGGCATTATGGGTTTTCCCGTCAGGTCGACATATTGTTTCATGATTTCCTTATAATCCTTCCCGAAGATGAAATAATAAATCATCTCTCCCCCAGGAGCCTCGAAACTGTAGTAATCGCGGCTTTCCGTACCAAACTTAAATTCGGTCTTATACGTATTGTCCAGGAAAATACCATAACGATAACTGCTCATAAAGAACGGAATACTCTTGTAGAGCGGGTCCTCAACGGTACTATAACAAGGCTTGTCACTGTTCCACATCTTGTAGGCTTCGCCGCGACGGTCCAGCTTGCCGGTCTTTTCTCCCAAGCCGAAGAAGTGTTCGTCACGACGGAGGGTCTTGTATTCCAATTTGCGCTGCCCGTTACTGATATGCCCCTTATCGGCATAATCACTGAACAGCAGTTTCTGATACTTGTCGAATATCTGTAAGTTAAACGGAGACTTGTTTACCCGGATACGGAGTTTAGGGGTAAAAATCTCGTAGCAGGCATTCTGTTCGTCCACATGGACGGTACCGACATCCTCCAGGTCCTCATTGACGACGGCAAAGGAAGGATTACTCCGCTGGAAACTACCGTCGGGAGAAAACCATATACGTACCGTAGACTGGCTACACAGACGTAATTGTATGGCAGAACTGTCATTTAAATAGAAGGTCACACTGCGGTCGTCACTGGTATAGGAAGTGCAGTCTCCGGTGCGGTTCTGTGCATTCGCATATACTGAAAATGCACAGACGGCAAAAAATAAAAATATATATTTCTTCATTACTATAATCTGTTTGTTCCTTTATTGGATATTCTTATTCCATCACAAGCATGCTCCAGTACTTCAGCAAGGGCAAGGTAAAGGTAACCGTGCCGTCCTTCTGTTCGAATGACAGTTCCTGCGAAGCACCGGCATGGAAATCGGGCGATGCAACCCATATCTTGTTCACTTTACCGGAAACATTCATCTTCAACGGCACGTCGGACACCAGACGCGGTTCGGGCATTGTTCCGTTCAAATCCCTCCAGCTTAAGTTATCCGCATTGAGGAAGTTGAGCAGATGAATGACTTGCCTGCCATTTACATTCTTGGCATATACAGTGATGGCAGACTTCTGCGGCGGCCATGCATTCAGAGAAAGATTCCGCGCAGCATCCGTACAGTTCAGAGAAACGGAAATCTCCGCCTCCGTATCTTTATCACGAAGCAGGTTCTGATAAGCCGTCATAAAGTCATAATAACGAATCATGGCTGTTTTCAGTACATCGTTCATCTGCAAAGCCGTGCTTGGAAAGTACTCGCGGCATAGCATGTGGTCACCCAATTCCAAATGAGAGCCTCCCAAAGCAAATATCACAGCATCCGTCAGCAGCACACCCGGTGTATTGAACTCACCGGTACTGCTACCTGCCTTGTCATAGTTCATATATGCGGCAAACACCGTTTTCAAGGCATGGTTGCCATACTGGTCGTTCGCTTTGATAATGGTGTGCAGATCCTTGAAGCCTGCCTCATCGCCCCATACTTCATTATAAAGGAAATCCACTTTACCCGTACCAGCTATCTGGGAAGCTCCATAGCTGGAGACGGCATTCATCACCAAACGCTTGTCCGGATGCTTCTGTTTCATGGCTTCGATGAACGAGGCATATCCCTTAGGCAGATTTACCTTATTGCCATCATAGTCATAGCGGTCACCCCGGTTTCCCAGTTGGTCTATCTGATAACCGTCAAAGTCCAGATTGGCATAAATATCATCGTTTCTTTGGGCAATATATGCCTGCCATTCCGTATTGGCGGGATTGAGTAGGAAGATATTACTTTTCCAACTGGAGGGCAAGTCATGCGAATCCTTATCCATGCGTCCCGTGTTCTTGAATATGTACCATTCTTCCTTTACTCCGTCGGAAACGGCATCGTCCAAAGCTCCGAAACATAGATTGTAGAACATGGACTTCATGCCCAGGCTGTGTTGTGTAGAGATATACTTCTTCACTACCTCGGTATAGACCTCCCGGTTGGCAATGTCCTTATAGACCTCGTCCAGATGCTCACGCGTACCGCCCAACGGCCAATGATGCTTGTTGTGCCAATCCTGAAACTGTACCCCGTTAATGTGGCAACGGTTCAGGAAAGCCATCTCCTTCTCTATCACTCCATCCATCTTTTTCGAAGCATCAAAAGTGGCAACGAAACCATAACGTGGAAAACGTGTCCAGTCACTGGATACATCTACGGCAATAGTACCAAGAATAACCTCTGTTCCATTCTCTTTTGTACGGTATACATCCACCAGATAACCGGTATAATCGGTTGCCGGAGCAGTCCAAGTCCAAGTAGTACCGACAGCAGCCTGCTCCGATACAACCTTGTCCATTGTCCGGTAGCGGATTTTAGCTCCGGCAGGAAGGGCGTCAGCTGTAAAAGAAACACTCTCGCCCGGCCGGTAACATGCCTTGTCGGTAGTGAGATTGACCGTCAAGTCCGAGGTGACTGGGGTTACTTCCGTAACCCCTCCACTCTCTCCGCCTCCACCGGTACCGCTACCGGTATCATCACTCTCCTTGCTGCATGCAACCAGCAGCAAGGCTACCATTGTTGTATAAACTATCTTCTTCATCTATTGTAGATACCTATTGTTTCACGATTGAAATTGTCTCTTCCAGCTGATTCAAAGTAATCAGATAGGAACCTGCTGTCGTAATCTTCCACTTCTGGTCGATGCCGCCTACCATCACGTCCAGATATTGCGCTTTGAACGCTTCGTCTGATTTATCAAGGAAAAGCATCGGTTCTGTTTCTCCTGCAGGCTGTTTGTCTGCTACAGCCGGCATGAACCAGGCTCCATTCCAATCTTCCTGCTTATCACAAGTAAATTTCAACTCACCGGCATTCAGCGTACCTTTCCAAGTAAACACATACGGATTATCCGTTGTCTGCATCGGCGTAGCATCACCAATCGTCCAACCGGCCGGCGTAGCATCACCTACCATATAAATCATCTCATACGGAGTAAATTCGCTCATCATCATGCGTTCCTTACCACTACGGATATCCATGCAAATCTTGTAGGCCTTGCCGCATTCCCCGTCTTTCAGCACCCATTTATTGTCCGGGTCGAACCCTTTCACAAACACCACTTCTGTATCGGTATAAGCAGCATCGGCATTCTTGGCCTTATACATGTTCTCCCAACTTCCATCGGAGGTTCCGAACTTGAATTCCCCTCCTTTGCCCACTTCAAAGAACTTGCCGAAGCGGAACAAGTATGGATCGAGCACATCTTGTTTCATCTTCACGAATCCCCAATCCGTAGCGTTACCCACAAAATAAAGCTGGTCGTAGGCAGGTGCCAACGTCTCTGTCTGGGTCAATGTAAGAACACCGGTAAACAGATTGGCTTCGACGATGTAATTATGGTCTTCTTCGACAACAAAAGGTTCATCCGGCTGGTCATCACTGCTACGAAGAACCAGCAATCCATCTGTTCCTTTGTTGTAAGAGGGCAGGAATGAGCCTAAGGTCGTGATGAACTTAAATTCACCGGCCACAAGCCGGCCCGTCCATGTAAAGATACCATTGTCCTTGCGGGTCATCTCTGTCACATCATCGGCACTCCAGCCGCCCGGAGTGGCACTACCTATCAGATAAAGGGTGGATGTGAGCGGTTTATAGGCTGTAACACTGAAAGCAGTGGTAGACACCTGTTTTTCGTCCCGTTCTGTTACAGTAGCTGTCAAGCGCGCTTCCAACGAAATGTTCTCCCCGGCAGTTGCCCCAAAATGGTTGCGCAGGATGTCATTCAATTCCTCCACGCTCTTTTTCCATGAGTATTCTTGTACAGCATTCTCCACAGCTACATAAGAATCTGCAAAATCACTGCCGGTCTTGGTCAATTCCAGCGTATAGGAAATTTTATTACCCGTCCCATAATTGGTTCCCGTAGTCCAGGAAAGCTCCAGGGCATCATCGGCATGTGCCTGCTCATTCAAAACAACTTCCGTCTTGCTGGCCGTCAGTACAAGTTCATTCTGTCCTTTATCCAATTCCATGTAATCATCATCTACACAAGCAGATAAGGCTGCACAGCCCAGTAAGGCAAATACAAGGTGTGAAATATATTTCTTCATATTCTTCTGATTAAATTAATTAATAACCCGGGTTCTGCACCATTAAGGTATTAGCATCCATCTCCGTCTGCGGAATAGGGAACAGCAAGCGGTTCTTGTTCACGTTGCTCTTTCCAATGGAATGCAGGAATTTAATGGCATACTCTCCATTGTTGACACGAATCATGTCGAACCAGCGATGCCCTTCGAAAGCTAGTTCCATGCGGCGCTCATGGATAATCTTTTCACGCATGGTTTCCTGTGACAAGCCCGAAACCTCCGGCAGTCCGGCACGCTTACGTACAATATTCAAAGGCACGGCAGCCTGGTCAGGGCGTCCCATTTCATTCAAAGCTTCGGCCTTCTTCAGCAGGACGTCCGCATAACGATAAATCACGAAGTTGGCAGGATTGGTATTGTATTCCGGAGAAACCGTTTTCGACACCAGAAACTTGCGTACATTGTATCCCGTATTGGAATAAGAGCTTTTGTAAGCCTTACCGTCAAAATCCGGACATCCGGCATAAAGCACGGTCAAATCCTTACGTTTGTCACCGCTCTCATATTGACCCACAAATTCTTCTGTAGGCTGGTTCCAGCCATAACTGCCGGCAACAAAGTCCGAATTACGGGGACCCATGAAAGTAGAAAGCCAGGAAGACTGCGGATTGTTTCCCCAAAAATCATATTCCGTATTGCCCGAATACTGGACCTCGAACAAAGATTCCGGCCCGTTATTGACCAATGCATCGAAATTGTCCTCATACTTGCAGGAAGAAAGGTCATACCCCAAATTTGTTATCTCATCACACAAATCAGACACCTCCTGATAATATTCCGTATGATTAGGAGCCAGCGTCAGATAAATATCTGCCAACATGGCCAAAGCTGCATCTTTGCAGGCACGTCCCACGTTCTCGTCGTCGTAAGAAGACTTGGCAGGAAGCAGGTCAACCGCATTCTTACAATCGGAAATTATCTGGGCATAAGTCTCTTCGACTGTAGCGCGTGCAATGTCTGTCGGTTCTCCCGGATTATAAGGAGCCAAACGCAGTGGAACACCACCGTACAGACGTACCAATACATAGTAATAATGTGCACGGAGAAAATAAGCCTCTCCCAGACAGCGGTTCTTGATTTTCTCTGACACGGCTTCAGCCTCCAGAAGACTATTCAACACAATGTTGCATTGTCCTATCCCCACCCAGGGAGAACGCCACATGTACAATGCCATGCCATTGTCGCTCTGCGTTATGAAGTTAGAAGCTTGTATCGTTTCAAGGCCGTCGGTACCGCCACCGGCACCCACCAGACTGTTACCCGCCACAATATCCAGTGTCCAGATACGCTGGTTGTACATATTGGAAGACTGAAGGGTGCGATAGCAGGCATTGGTCAGAGCAATGGCCACATCATCGGTCACCGTCGTTTCCGGGTCAACCGTATTTTTAGGAGACTTGTCCAGAAAGTCGCTGCAGGAAGCCAGCAGCAATACTGCCAGCATATATAGTAAATTTGTTATCTTTTTCATATCCGAGTCAATCATTAAAAGTTAAAGTTTAATCCTAAGCTGAACGTACGGGAAATGGGGTAACGGTTCTGGTCTATTCCGTTAATACCCACTTCAGGGTCGAAACCGGAATATCCGGTGATGGTAGCCACATTCTCACAAGATAGGGAAAGGCGTGCATTCTCAATCTGGGTTTTCTGTAACCACTGCTTCGGGAAAGTGTATGAGAGTGTGATATTCTTCAAACGCAGATAAGAACCATTCTCCACAAAGCGGTCTGACACGCGTGTATTCTGATTGGGGTCGCCGAACACGGCACGCGGCATCGAATTGCTGGTCCCCTCTCCTTGCCAACGCTTCAGTACGTCGGTAGTCTGGTTATAGGCAGCTGCCATACCGGTATTGTCGATATTGTTGGCATTGTATATCTTATTTCCGGCTATACCTTGTAAGAAAACAGAAAGTTCGAAACCCTTATAGGAAAGGCTATTGTTCATGGAGAACAGCCAACTTGGGTTCGGGTTACCGATGACGGTACGGTCACTATCATTGATGACACCATCGTTGTTCAAATCCCTGAAACGGATATCACCCGGCTCAGCTCCCGGCTGCACGGCATGTGTATTCACTTCAGACTGGTTCTGGAAGATTCCGTCCGTAACATAGCCGTAGAAGACATTAATGGGATAGTCCTTTGCCAGCATCGTTACATAGGAGTTATTGATTTGGTTAATGTAATAAGGAACGTCGCTGTTCAAATCCTTAATTTTATTCTTATTGTAAGTGGCGGTCAGGTTCGTTTCCCATCCCAGTTCACCGGTAAGATTGATGGTATGCAGACTCATTTCAATACCTTGATTACGTACTTTTCCGGCATTGGTATACGTGGTTGTAGTATCTTCAAATCCCGATGTGATGGGGATAGACGCCTTTACCAGCATGTCTCTCGTCTCCTTCAGATAAGCATCGAACGAGAACATAACGCGTGAATTGAACAGTGAGGCATCAAAACCGATGTTGGTTTGTGCCACCTCTTCCCAATGGATATACGGGTTGGCGAGAGTAGAAGAAACCAGCGCTGTCTGATTGCCGCTCGAAATGCCGAAAGGATATACACTGGTATTGTAGGATGCCAGATAGCTGTAGTTTCCAACACTTGCCTGGCTACCGGTCACACCGTATCCCGCACGCACTTTCAGGTCATTGATATAGTCGTTTTTTGGAAACCACTTTTCCTGAGAGGCACGCCATGCCACAGATACGGAAGGGAAAGTACCCCAGCGATGTTTCTTACCGAAACGGCTGGAACCGTCACGACGAATGGTTGCAGTCAGCAAATAGCGGTCTTCGTAAGAGTAGTTGACACGTGCCATGTAAGAGAGCAATGCCCACTCTGTCTCGTTTCCACCGATGGCATACATTTCCTCGCCATTATCCATTTCGTGCACATTGTCGAACATAAACACATTCTTCTGCGCATTCAGGTAGTCGTTGGTGTTCCATTGGGCAGACATACCGGCCATCAATCCCACACGATGTTTTTCTGCAAAAGTATGGTCGAATAGGAAATAGTTGTCCCACAAATAAGTGAACGACTTGTTATCGCTCTTATAACGTGAAGTCTCCTCTGTGGGAGTGGGTTTCCAGTTATACTTGGGGGTAAAGTTGTCTATGAACCAGAATTTGGCATCGTAGCCGAAAGTACTTTTAAACTTAAGCCATTTGGTAAAAGTAAGTTCTGCCGTCAAGTTGGCCAGGAAGTTATATCCATCAGTCTGACTCTTGTTCAGTTCCGTCGGTCCAATGGGGTTGCGCGTGCTGCCATACCATTCCGAGTTACCATCAGGGCCACTCCAACTGCCATCTTCATTCTTCACCGGATAAATGGGGAGCGCTTTCAGCGCATCACCTATATTATAGCTGCCCGACTTCTTCGTATCGGCACTGAACGTAATGTTATTGGAGAACTTCAACCATTTCAAGACTTGCGCATCACTGTTGGACTGGAATGTGAAGCGACGGTAATTCACACTCTTCACGATACCGGACTGATCCAGAAAACCACCGGACACATAATAATGGGATTTCTCGTTACCGCCGGAATAACTTACCGTATAGTTCTGCATCACACCCGTACGGAGCAATTCATCCATCCAGTCGGTACCTGCACCCAATTCAGAAGGATTGGCCCATTCCGGATTAGGATTGCGTCCACTGTTCACCATCATGTCATTACTCAACTCGGCATACTGCGCCGCGTTCAATAAAGAAGGTACGTTCGTAGCATTCTGGAAAGAGTAATTGGCAGATACAGCAAGTTTTCCTTTTCCTTCCGTACCGCGTTTGGTGGTAATCATCACAACTCCATTAGCTCCCCGGGAACCGTAGATGGCTGTGGCCGAAGCATCCTTCAATACATCCAAACGTTCCACATCGGCCATATTTAAGGAAGACAAGCCCAAGTCGGTAGGCACTCCGTCAATCACGACCAGCGGGTCGCAGTTGTTAATAGAACCCAAACCACGAATCTTGATGGATACATTGTCTCCCGGTTTACCGGCATCTACAATCTGCACACCTGAGATTTTTCCCTGGATGGCTTGTCCCAAATTGGATACGGGGGAATCCTTGATATCCTTGTTACCGATGGAGGACACTGCTCCTGTAAGGTCGCTTTTCTTCATGGTGCCATACCCTATCACCACCACTTCATCCAGCATTTCGGCATCTTCAGACAAAACGACCTGAAGCTGTTTCTGTCCCTTCACCTGCACCTCTTGAGTCTTATAGCCTACAAATGAAACGACAAGAGTACCGTTCGGAGACATGTTCAAAGAGAAATCACCGTCAATACCGGTTATTGTCCCATTTGTGGTTCCTTTTTCCATTACACTGGCGCCAATAACCGTTTCACCGGTCTGGTCTTTCACTACACCTTGTACTGTAATTTGCTGTGCGAACATGCACATCGGAAGTAACATTCCTATCAGACAAACCATCATCCGTAGCCTGCTGATTGGCATTTTGTACTTTTGCATAATATAAGAATTTAAAGTTAATAATAAAAACATAAATCACATGTGTCACTCTTTCCGAAGAGGAACAATGCAAATGTATCAGATAAGAGAAGCCAATAGTGGAGGAAAGAGTAAAAAAGTAGTGGTTTACATCATTCAAAAAGGCTTAAACCACTATATACCAATAATATATAAAATTATTACCCAACTAAAAAAGTAGTGAAAATATAAGCGTAAAAGAGACACTTCCAAGCTTCAAAACCCCTATTCTCAGTTCTTCGACTTGCCAATTGTCATCACTTCCTGTTCCAACAAGTCGCGGTCACCGGCAGCCTTGTTGCGAACCTTCGTACGATAGTTATAAATGGTGGTAACAGAATACCGAAGGAACTGGGCTATCTTCACGCTGTCAGTAATACCCAAACGTATCAATGCAAAGATGCGCAACTCTGTATTCATCCGTTCGCCGGCTTTCAAGGATATTTGCTCATCATCGGCAAGCAGGGCATTGAAGTCTTCTACAAAAGTAGGAAACAGCTGCAGGAAGGTATTATCAAAGTTGGTATAGAATTCCTTTAATTCCCCCTCTATGAATTTAGAAGACTTGATGTTCTTGTAGAGTTCCTCCACATTTCCGGTAGCGGCAATCTTTCCCAGCGACCGGCGGTAATTGTCCATCTTTTCCAAATAGACCGAGCACTGGTCCATATAACGGCCGATATACTCCTCCTTCAGATAGGAGTTTTCGGCAATGCTGTGGTTGGCCTCCTTGAGTTGTGCATTGGAAAGGTGAAGCTCATCATTCAGCTCCTTCAACCGTTTGTTGGCGTCAATCACTTCCCTGCGGGCGGCAGCCACTTTCTTCATCTGCTTGTATACATAAAATATGGCAAGCAACAGAAAAAGTGAAAGCAGGCTGATAGATACCAGTGCCCATTTCATCTGCTCCTGCTGCTTCTCCGTCTTTTGCTGGTAAGCATCATTAATGATAGGAAAGATTTCCAGAATCTCCAGCTTGCGTAACCGGGCATTGCAGGCGGCTGCATCTTCCATACATATCTTTACATAAGAATAGGCACGCTCGATGTCTCCTTCCTGGTAAAGCAGTACGGCGAGCTTGCGTAAAGAGATATATTCACGGACAGCGGTTTTCATATCCGCCATAGCAGAAACAATCAGGTATTCCTTTTCCTTCTCTTTGTCCCCTTTCAGCCGGTAAGACTCTGATAAAGTATAGGCACAAATCGCAACGTCGTGTTCATAGTCCTTCTGCAGCGCCAGATAATCCGTCAGCAAACGGATGGCCTTGTCATATTCATTGCGTACATTATACTGGTCGGACTGAATCAAGGTATGTATCAGAAGATTATCTTTATTGACCAACAGCAACGAATCACGATATTTGTCCGTAAGCTCCGTATAAAGCTTCTTTTCATATGCCGTCACGGCATAATCGGCCATAAGGCCATAGACCGTACGGTAGATATGGTAATAATATGGATGGATATCCACCGGTAACCGGTCTATATGGATATTCCGCATCAAATCCATAACTTCCTTATACATACCGGTCATTCCCAAAACATCTGCTTTATTCATGCGGGCATTGTCTATGTATTCCCGGTTTCCAAGACGTATGGCTATCTGTTCCCTTTCCTCGGCCATGTGCAATGCAGAATCCGTATTGAACGAACGGTACTCATCCAGCAATGTGCCAAGAATGGCAAAACGTTCTTCATCCGGTATCTGCCGATGCAACTGTCTTTTCAGTTCCACCAGTTTCAGCTCTTTCTGCTCCATGTATATGGGACGCTCCTTTATCGCCTGGTCCAGTTTCAGCAGCAAAGAATCCGCCCGGCTGCTGTCTGCAGCATGAAGGCGGCACATACAGATGGTACAAAGACACAAGAATATGATTATATTTTTCATCCGGCTTTCCGATTAGTTAAAGGCAATACTTTTTGAGAATCCTCATGCAAAAGTAATTAAAATACCATAAAAACCTATTCTACTATCATTAAAAGCTCGAAAGCAGAGTGATAAAAAGGCATACTGCAAGCAAAAGAATCAAAATATTGAATTACCTTTACGGAAAATCCAAAGAAAGACCATATCATAAATATCATCCGAGCATCATGGATATACACACATTTATAGCCAATTATCAGGAAGCTTTCGGCCAACACGCCGAACTCCCCATCGCCTTTTGGTATTCAGACCGAATGGGGGCATCTACAGAGAAAGTAACCGGTTGTCTCTTCAAATGCATGAAACAAGTCAGAGACGGCAAAATCGTCAGTCTCAGCAACGAAACAATTACCTGCGGAGGAGGCAAGTTCTATACCGGATTTACTGAAATGCCCGAGCGCGTCCCGGGGTTTGTCTCCTTGAAAGAGAAATACAAGAAGACTCCCGAAATGGTGGTAGATTTTGTCAATGAGCTACAGATTTCCAGAACTGACAAAGCCTATCTGCATTTTGCCCGCATAGACAAGATACCTTCCTTTGATGAAGTGGAAGGACTGCTGTTCCTGCCAACTCCCGACATTCTATCCGGACTGGCGACATGGACCTTCTTCGACAACAATGCATCGGATGCCGTGGCAGCCCCATTCGGCTCCGGCTGTTGCTCCGTCATTACCCAAACCATCATTGAAAACCGGAAACAAGGGAAACGCACTTTCCTGGGATTCTTCGACCCCTCCGTCCGCCCATACTTCGAAGCGGACTTATTGAGCTTCACTATCCCCATGTCCCGGTTCAAGGAGATGTATCACACCATGCGCGAAAGCTGTCTGTTCGATACACATGCCTGGGGAAAAATCAAGGAAAGGATACAGCTGTCCCAATCAGGAGACGTACATATCCTCCCCTCTCCCATTTCCTTCCCCATCCTTCCGGACATTTATCTGCAGGAAATCAGAATAGAAGATGCCGCAGCCATCTACCATGCCATCGACACACACCGGGACTACTTAAGAACATGGCTGCCATTTGTGGATAATATGCGCACAATAGCTGATGAAGAAGCTTTTTTACGTCAGGTACTATCTGCTCCTGCCGAACGAAATGAACCTATATTCGGTATTTGGAACCAGCAGCATGAAATCTGCGGACTGATAGGTTTCCATTTCTCCGATTTCGACAACCACCGTACAGAACTCGGCTATTGGCTACTGCCGGAATACCAGCACCGGGGCATCATTACTGAAAGTGTCCGCAAGCTGTGTCTGTGGGCCGTACAAGAAAAAGAGATAAAGCGGATACAAATTCGCTGTGCCGTGGGCAATGCAGCCAGCAACGCAGTACCGGTTCGCCTCGGTTTCATCCATGAGGGAACAGAACGTTGCGGAGAACTGCTGGCTTCTGGAGAATATACAGACATACATATATACAGCATCTTGAAAGAAGAAGTGCTGCCAACCTCAAACGATAAAATATCAAATTATATATCAACTATTGAAATTATACATGGAACAACAACCTCATCTCAATGACCACAACAAGCAGGAGTACCCTCCTATGCATACAACGGAGCACATCATCAACCAAACCATGGTAAGGTTATTCGGTTGCGGCCGCTCCATATCAGCACACATAGAACGAAAGAAGAGCAAGCTGGACTATCGTCTTGCCGCCTGCCCCACGGAAGAAGAAATAAAGAAGCTGGAAGAGGCCGTAAACGAGGTAATCGCCCGACAGCTGCCCGTCACAACAGAATTCATTACGCAAGAGGAAGCGCAAGGACGTTTCGACTTGGAACGCCTGCCCGATGGTGCTTCGGAAACGGTACGTGTCGTGAAAGTAGGCGATTACGACGAATGCCTCTGCATCGGAGTACATGTGGAGAATACATCAGAAATCGGAACCTTCAAAATCATCAGTCACGATTGGGACGAAGAAGCCAAGCGTTGGAGAATGCGTTTTAAATTAGTCTGAAAATCTATCAATTTTAAATAAATAAGATAGCAAAATGGCATTAAACAAGCAAATAAGTCAGTTTTTCAATGACAAATAGTCAATAAAGTCAGTAAAAACTGGTTGGCATAAGGTTTGCAATATTGTTAGCGAACGACGGTTCAAGAAACGGATGGTGAAAACCCAAAAGGCAGACACCCGAAGACAAAGAACCGGAGTTCAAAACTAAACAGCATGTTTAACTTAAACAATAGGAGACTATAACTATGATGCCTGTAAGAAGAAACCAAAATTGGTTACCGAGTATTTTTAATGATTTCTTTGACAATGATTGGATGGTAAAAGCAAATGCCACCGCCCCTGCCATCAACGTATTCGAAACAGCAAAAGAGTACAAAGTTGAATTGGCTGCTCCCGGTATGACAAAAGAAGACTTCAACGTTCACATCGATGAAGAAAACAATCTGGTCATCAGCATGGAAAAGAAAACAGAAAGCAAGGAAGAGAACAACAAGGACGAAAAGAAGGAAGGCCGCTACTTGCGCCGCGAATTCTCATACACCAAGTTCCAGCAAACCATGATTCTTCCGGACGATGTCGATAAGGAAAAGATTGGCGCCCATGTAGAAAACGGCGTGTTGAACATTACATTGCCTAAGTTTACAGAAGCAGAAAAAGAAAAGGCCAAGAAATTCATCGACGTAAAATAACGCCCGGCCATTAAAAAGAAAATCTCCCGCTGCACAAGATAATGCAACGGGAGATTTTTTATATCCATAGCCATACGGAACTATTTCTTCTTCCCTTTCAGAAAACGGTCTGTCAGCCACTTGCGCACCGGTTCGTCGTATAGTTTCAAACAAGCATAAGCAAGGACAACAGCTCCCACGAAAGTAAGTATCATATAAGGGATACCTTCTGCCATTGTAGCGTTATTGTTGCATACCCAAGCCGTATAAGTGTATACCAGCGGATAATGGGTGATATAAATCGGATAGGAAATATCTCCCAGGAACTTGCATACGGCAGTAGAGCGCTTACCGGTCACCTTGCCGCCGGCTCCCATCGAAACAATGACCGGGAAGATGCAGATAATACAGAAAGCCTCGTAAAGCCCGTTCATCCAGTAACCATCCTCACCTCCGATACGGGGAATGGAAAGAACCACCACAATCAGCAGGCTGCACCACCAGAAAGCACGCTTTTCAAGCCGTATCAGCCAGCCGAGGCGTGACAGAAGCAATCCGCCGAAGAACGGATACATCAGCCGGACCATACCCACATACTGCTGTTCCCAGTTCAAGGCCCAACCACCCACAATATCGCCGGCAGGAGCAGTCAGACAACGGTATACCGTAAAACACCCTGCCACAAATACCAGCACCGACAGGGCCACCTTATTGAACTTGCGTACAAACAACGCATACAGGATATTACCGATATATTCATAATAGAGCGACCATGCCGGGCCATTCAACGGATGCATTTCCGTCCAGCCGCGAATGTCGAACTTCAGCGGAAGGGGAAGCAAAGTACAGCCCAGTAACATTACCAGCAGCATGGTTCCAACGGACGTATTCTCGATAGGTGGAAAACAAGGCGACTCCTGAAAATAGAAAAAGGCAGCGCCCACAATGCTTCCCATAATCACCATAGGATGCAGGCGAATGATACGGCGTTTGAAGAAAGTGCCCACGGTCATCCGGTTCCAACGGTCATCATAAGCATAACCGATAACAAAACCGGAAAGCATGAAAAAGAAATCCACTGCCAGATAGCCATGATTGATAATTTGAGTAAGATGACTGCCGCCTGCATGTGCTTCAAAAAGATGGAAGATAATAACCATGACAGCCGCCACGCCACGAAGTCCGTCAAGAATCTCATAATGCGGTTTCGAGGCAAGATAAGTAGTCTGTGTATTCATTTTGGTATAAGATATTTATTTATTCGCGTGCAAAGATAAGAGTTTTCTCCAATAATGAAACTGATAAATATCATATAAACTCTATCAATTAATTGACAAGTATAACAGTTGTCTTTATCATTAGATACATATCACTACTTGTACTCTTTTTCCGCACAAAAAACAGCTTTTATTATCCATAATAAAAGGGCTACACCTTTTCCTCCTCATGGTGTAGCCTTAAACACAAAAGGGTGTAGCTATCCAAGGCAAATGGTGTAGCCCTTCTTCAAAAAAGAGAGCCAAATAGGATAATAATAAAGAAAAATCAGTTAACTACTTTTCTTATAACTTTTTACCGCCCACAGATTGAAGACCAATGCAAAGACCAACACGGCTCCCAGTTGCGGAAGCAGTTCGGCAAATCCGCCACCACGGAGATAGATGGTACGCATCACCTCCACAAAATAGCGTAGCGGATTGATGCACGTAATCCATTGCGCCCACTCAGGCATACTGTGGATAGGGGTGAAAAGACCACTCATCAGAATAAGGATAAGCATGAAGAACCACATGACAAACATGGCCTGCTGCAACGTGGTCGAATGATTGGATATGACCAGCCCGAACCCCGACACCACCGGTAGAAAAAACAGCGCCATGCCGTAGATAGTGAGGAAATGTCCCGCCGGCAGAATGCCGTAAAGTACCCATGCCAGAACGAAACAGATGGTCAGCACCACAAAACCTATCAGCCAGTAAGGTATCAGCTTGGCGGCAATGAAAGTGAACTTGCCGACGGGGGTGACATTTATCTGCTCGATGGTGCCCGCCTCCTTCTCGCCCACCACATTGAGGGCAGGGAGAAAACCGCAAATCAGCGTCAGCAGCATTACCATGAGGGCAGGAATCATGAAAAGCTTGTAGTTCAGCGTGGGGTTGTAAAGATTCTGCGTAGTGATGTCCACCCGGGGAAGCGGCTTCCCGGCAAGCCCTTGCGAAGACGACTCCGAACCCAGTTCACGGGTATAGTCACTGATGATGGAAGACAAGTAGGATCCTCCCAGACTGCCCTTCGTGCCGTTCACGGCATTGGCCGCCACCAGCAGACGAGGCGCCTCTCCCTTCACCCAATCCTTTTCGAAATCACGGGGAATCTCCAGCACGACATCTGCCGAACCTGCTTCAATGGCCAGCAAAGCCTCATCGTATGTATCGGGAAGCGCTGTCAGGCAGAAATAAGTGGATGCACCGATTTTATCTACCAGACGGCGAGACAAGACGCTGTGGTCATTGTCCACTATATTCAGATTGATGTTCTTTATCTCCAGATTGGCGGCCCAGGGCATCAGTATCATAATCATGCACGGGAAAATGAAAATCAGCTTGGGCAGGAAGGAGTTGCGGAACAACTGCTTGAATTCCTTTTCAATGAGAAACTTTATCATAAGACGATATTTTAAAGATTTTAGACATAAGAACAAAAGAACAGATTTCCCGTATCCTTTTGTCCTTATGTTCTTCTGCCTGAATAATTAATATAAAATTCATATCCGCTCTTTACTCAAGCCGATGCTTGAATTTCTTGAAACTCACCGTTATCAGCAATACCGCCATCGTGGCAAGTATGCCGACCTCCATCAGCACAAGCGAAACATCCACTCCCTCAATCATCAGCTTACGCACCGCCTGGATATACCAGCGTGCAGGAAGCACAGCTGAAATGGCCTGCAAGATAACGGGCATACTCTCAATGGGGAATATCATGCCCGAAAGCAACATGGTGGGCATCATCAGCATCAGTCCGGACACCAGCATGGCGGCAACCTGCGTCCGGGTGACCGTAGAAATCAGCAGCCCCAGCGCCAGGGAGACAAAGATGAATAGCAGCGACACCACCACCAGCCAGAACAAGCTGCCCGCCACGGGAACATCGAGCACATAGACCGAAAGTAGAAGAATGGTGGTCAAGTTGACAAACGACAGCACAAAATAGGGCACCGCCTTTGCCAGAATGATGAAAAGCGGTTTGACGGGAGAAACCAGCAGGACCTCCATCGTCCCCGTCTCCTTCTCGCGCACAATGGAGATGGAGGTCATCATGGCGCAAATCAGCATCAGAATAAGCCCCATGACACCCGGCACGAAGTTGTAGGCACTCTTCATCTGCGGATTGTACAGCAGCTTGAGCTGGGGTACAATGGCAGCGGCATGTACTCCCGGCGGAAGCATCCCCTGCCCGGCAGAGGAGATGATGTTTGCGGCATAGCCTGCCTGCATAGTCGCCATATTGGGGTCTGTGGCGTCGGAGACAAGCTGCACGCGCGCCTCGCCGGTATAAAAGCTTGTCCGAGAAATGCTCGCTGAAAACAAGCGCCATGTCAATCTCCCCTCTTCCGAAAGAAGCCTCCATATCGGCGGGAGAATGCAGGCGGCGGATGACGGTGAAGTATTCGCTTGCATCCATGCGGTCGATGATACGGCGGGTAACTACGTCATTCGACGGGTCGAGCACCGCCACACGCACGTTCTTCACCTCGGTGGTGATGGCAAAACCGAAAAGGATTATCTGCACGATGGGCATGCCCAGCAGAATCAGCATCGTGCGCCGGTCGCGGAAGATATGGAAGAACTCTTTTCGGATGAAAGATATGAATTGTTTCATTGTCTATATTTATATTTAGGCTCGGATAATGCGGATTTCACGGATTTTCAGTCGGCGGTTCGCACGGCTTGACGAGCCAGTTGTTGGAATACATCGTCCATCGTAGTGGCATTGAACTGCCGTTTCAGCTCCCCGGGAGTGTCGAGTGCACGGATGACGCCGTCTACCATGATGGAGATGCGGTCGCAATACTCCGCCTCGTCCATAAAGTGGGTGGTGACAAAGACGGTGATGCCCTCGTCGGCAGCCTGGTAAATCAGTTCCCAGAACTGGCGGCGCGTGGCGGGGTCTACCCCACCCGTAGGCTCATCCAGAAAGACAATCTTGGGACGGTGGAAGATGGAGACGGAGAAGGCCAGCTTCTGCTTCCAGCCCAGCGGAAGGCTTTTCACCAGTGTGTCACGTTCCTTTTCCAGCCCGAGGCGGAGGAGCAGTTCCTCCGTTTTGGGAGCAATCTCTGCTTCGGGGATACCGTAGATACCGGCAAAGAGGCGGATATTCTCCCACACCTTGAGGTCCTCGTAAAGGGAAAATTTCTGACTCATATAGCCGATGTTCTTCTTCACTTCTTCGGGTTGGGAAGCCACATCGAAACCTGCCACACATGCCTTGCCGCCGGTGGGGCGGCTAAGTCCCGTAAGCATGCGCATGGCGGTGGTCTTGCCTGCCCCGTTGGCTCCCAGGAAACCGAAAATCTCGCCCCGATGGACTTGGAAGGAGATGTGGTCTACAGCGGTGAAATTACCGAACCGCTTGGTCAACCCTTCCACTTCAATCACCTTGTTTTCGTGGTTTTCCACCCGTTCGTGCTGCAAGCCCGGAGGGCAGAGGATGCCCGCAAAGCGTGTCAGGATACGGTCGGGGGTATCGATGCCTTTTATCTCTCCTTCGTTGATGAAGGCGATGCGGTCGCATTGGCGCGCTTCGTCGATGATGGGGGTGGAAGCAATGATGGTGATACCCTGCTCCTTCAGTCGGCGAAGCATTCCCCAGAATTCCTTGCGGGACACGGGGTCGACGCCCGTAGTGGGTTCGTCCAGAAAGAGGACATCCGGTTTATGGATAAGGGCACAGCTAAGGGCGAGTTTCTGCTTCATGCCGCCGGACAACGCTCCGGCGCGGCGCTTGCGGAAAGGTTCTATCTGCCGGTAAATGTCGCGCACCAAATCATAATTCTCCTCGATGGTGGTGTGGAAGACGGTGGCGAAGAAATTGAGATTCTCCTCCACCGTCAAGTCCGGATAGAGGGAGAAGCGTCCGGGCATATACCCCACCCGCCTGCGGATGGCTTTGTAGTCCTTCACCACATCCAGACCGCAGACCGAAGCTGAGCCTCCGTCGGCAAGCAGCAAAGTGGTGAGGATGCGGAAAAGCGATGTCTTGCCCGCACCGTCCGGCCCGATGATGCCGAAAAGCTCACCGGGAGCCACTGACAGAGAGACACCCCGCAGGGCTTCCACGCTGCCGTAACGCTTGGAGATATTAGTTAAAGTTACAGCCTCCATACATTCCTATTTTCAGCATCCCGTCATTCTTCACGGCAATCTTTACAGCATAGACCAGATTGGCGCGCTCGTCTTTCGTCAGGATAGTTTTTGGAGTGAATTCGGACGTATCGGAAATCCAGGTGACGATGCCGGGGTATTCTTTCCGCACTTCCTTTCCATAATCCGCATAAACCTTCACTTGCTGCCCCAGCTTGATTTCGGCAAGCTGCTCGGAGGTGATGTAGACACGGAGGTAAATCTGCTCCATATCCGCCACTTTGAAAAGAGGGGTGCCGGGAGCAGCCAGTTCTCCGGCTTCGGCATATTGGGCAAGGACGGTTCCCGTCAGCGGAGAGGTGATGTGGCATTTGCGCAACTGGTCTTCTATCTGCGCCACCTGGATGCCGACAGAGGAACTTTGCCACGTCAGGCTCCGGTCACTGTTGCGCAGGGTGGAGTTCTGTGCGTCGAGCTGCTTGCGGAGGACTTCGAGAAGGGACTCGGCATCATCCAGTTGCTTCTGGTTGGCGGCACCCACACGGAGCAGGTTGGACACACGGTCGCGCTCGCGCCGTGCCTGCACAATCTGTTCCTGAGTGGCGGCTACTTGCTTCAGGATATCAGGCCGCTGGCCTTCCACGGACTTGACACTGGCCTCCAACTGGAGTTTCTTCAGATAGAGTTGGACGGTATCTATAATGCCTACTTCCTGCCCGTCTATCAGTGTCGTGCCTTCCTCGATGTCGAAACTCAGCAGTTTTCCAGACGCCTCGGCAGAAACGATGACTTCGGTAGCCTCGAACGTTCCCGTCGCATCATATTTCGGAGTACCGCCGGTACAGGCGGCAAGGAGAAATAAAAAAGGAAATAATTTCAATGATTTCATACTATTTCAAGTTATAAATTACGGATTATAGTCATTAATTGTTCAGCGTATATTTCAGCTGCCAGATGTTCATCAGCAACTGCACCTCATGCAATGCCTTGGTCTGTCGTGCCATACTTTCATTGGTAATCTCCCGCAGCATATCGGTCACGGTCATTGTCCCGTTCTGCACCTTGGCCTCGGCTGCACGGCGGATATTCCCACGCAGACGGATAATCTCGTCATCATCCGCCATCTGGCGGCGCATGGATACAATGCCCGCATCCTGCTGCGTAGCCTGCAGGCGAATGTTGAAAAGGAACACATCCCGGCCGGTCTCTATCTGTTGGCGGGTATTGTCTATCCTGCGGCGGTCGTTCTTCAACGTATACAGACTGCCGAAATTCCAGGACATGCGCACCCCCGCCATGTAATAGGCGTTGAATTCATCTTTCAGCATATTCAATCCTGGATTGCCGTATGCCCCTTGTACAAAAAGGCCGAAACGCGGCATCAACCGGGTGTTCAAAGCTGCCTCCTGCTGGCGGAGTTGCTCTCCCTGCGCATCGTACCAACGAAGTTCGGGACGGTTGTTCATCTGCCGGTCTATGTTTTCTTCGGCAGCCGGTTTCAATAAAACCGTTTCGGAAGAGAGATCCTTGTCCGTAAAGGCAGCAAGCATGCTGAGGTATGCACGACGGGTGGTCTCCAATTCCACACGGTGCTGCCTGGTATTCAGTTGCTCTACGCTGACTGCATCCAGGTCGCTCAGGGTGGCGATGCCATTGGCTATATAGTCGGCTACCTGCTTGTGGGTTCTTCCTAAATCTTCTTGCAAGAGGCTGTTCTGTTTCAGCTGTTCATCCAACAGCAGGATGCCGAAAAAGAGCTGGTTCACCCGGTCAGTCAAGGCATACATGTCTACATGCTGTTTTTCCAGTTCCACTTCCGAGGCGGCACGCGTCAATCGTTTTCTGGAACGTATATCCCCACCATCCCAGAGGGTCTGCTGCACTTCGAGCATCACCTGATATTGGTCTTTCGGAACAGTCTCGATGTCGAGATTAGGGATTTCGACCGGTAGCCGGGTGATGTCACTCTGGTACGTGGCCTTGCCGGATAGGGAAAACTGGGGCAAGTAACCTTTTCCGGCATTGGAGAGGTCGTACCCGCGTGCCTTTTCTATCAGTCCGTATTGCCTGACCAACGGATAATTGTCTTGCGCCCGGCGCTGGCACTCTTCCAACGTGAGCTGGGCATGTGCCAGCATGGCGGCAAGAGAAAGGGTAAAAAAGAAAACGGTTCGTTTCATATCCATTCTGTTTCTTGTTTATTCTACATGGTTTTGTTCTATACACATGCAAAGATAAAGGCATAACCCTATAACCTTACAATCCATTTGTGCGCAAAGATGTTCTAATAGTACGACATTTCGTAGAAAAAGACAAATAATAGGAACACTTTATTATCTTTGCGGTGGAAATATACATTATTCATAAAGGGAAAGATATGGAAAAGAACAAACCGATAAGCGTCGCATTCGAGGACATCCGCAACAATCCGGATTTTATAGAACATTCCGAATACAGATTTATAAACGACGATTTGGGAATGGTCATCAGTTTTCAAGCAATGGGATTCAGGCTATTCCGCACCCAGCAACCTTATCGTGCCAAAGAAGGAAGGATTGTACGCATCATGCAAGGTAAGGGCCGAATCTCCATCAATCTTATCGAATATGAAGCTACAGCCCACGATATTATTATCATCCCTGACAATTCGCTGATAGAAATATCGGAAGTCAGTCCCGACTACGAATTCCAAGTCATCATGCCCACTGCCAATTTTCTGCCCGTGCTACAGAATTCCATTCTTTCGGAAGCTTATACACGAAACGGAATCCGCCTTTCATGCAACAACGAGGAATGGGCACACATCAGCAGCTTCTTCTCTTTATTGTGGAATATACTACATTGTTTGCCCTACCGCCGCGGAGCTGTACAGCACTTGATTGTCTCACTTCTCTATAACCTTAAGTATATCCACGAGCACACATGCAAGTCAACTCCGTCACGCCTTTCACGCCAGGAAGAGCTATTCCGCCGCTTCATCGCTTTGGTGAACCAACACAGCAAGCACGAACGCAGCGTCAACTTCTATGCCGACAAGCTATGCCTGACACCGCACTATCTGAGTTCGGTGATACGTGAAACAAGCGGACAAACCGTGATGCAATGGATTAATCAAGCAGTTATCCTCGAAGCCAAAGTATTGCTGAAACACAGTAATCTACTGGTGTTTCAAATATCAGACGAACTGAACTTTCCCAATCCGTCGTTCTTCTCAAAGTTCTTCAAACGTATGACGGGGATGACACCGGCGGAATACCAGAAACAAACCTGACCTCAAAACAGCTGTCCTATACGGGAGCCTGACGGTCCGTCGCAAGAGTCCGCTTCCAATGCCAGCATCCCTTGTTTGGCTGCCAGTCCACCAGCATAGCCTATCAGCGTATGGTTGCTGCCCACCACACGATGGCAGGGGATGAGTATGGAGAGGGCATTTGCCCCATTGGCAGCCGCCACCGCACGTACGGCTTTCGGATTGCCCAGCTTTCGTGAAAGCTCGCCGTAGGACACTGTTTTTCCGTAAGGGATGTTCTGCAACTCCTGCCACACCGTCCGCTGGAATTCTGTTCCGACTGCAAGCAGTGGAACATCGAATATGGTCCGCTTACGGGCAAAATACTCATCCAACTGAATGATTGCCCTTGCAATCACTTCCGAAGTGCCTTCCTCATAATCGGCATGCAGCGCCTGCCGTATGCGCTTATCAACGGTTACTCTACGTTTCTCGTTCAGCATCCAGTCGCATAGGCAGAGTTTATCGCCGAAAGAGCCGAGGAGCAACTCGCCATAAGGAGATTGATAGTATTGGGTCAAAATTGTTTCCATCGAACTTAGTTTTCAGCAAAGATAGCAAATTAAATTATCATTTGTACTCTGCCCACGACTTGATGGCCAAATCATCTGGCGTCATCGTGCAGAATGCATTGATGAACGCACTTGCCAGACGGGCATTCGTTATCAAAGGAATATTGAGGTCGATGGCGGCGCGGCGTATCTTGTAGCCGTTATCCAACTCGCCTGCGGTGAGGTTCTTCGGAATATTGACAACCATGTCTATCTCCTTGCGGTGCAGCATGTCGAGTGCCTGCGGCTGGCGTTCGGGTTCGCTGGGCCAGTAGACGCGCGTATTCTCCACACCGTTCTCCGTAAGGAAATTGCTGGAACCACCCGTGGCAAATATCTTATACCCCTTCTTCTGAAGCATACGCGCGGCAGAAAGCATGTCCACTTTCTGCTTCGGAGTACCGGTAGAAAGCAGGATATTTTTCTCTGGAATACGATATCCCACGGAGAGCATCGCCTTGAGAATGGCGCAGGAAGTATCGCTGCCGATGCAACCCACCTCGCCCGTACTTGCCATATCCACCCCCAGTACCGGGTCGGCCTTCTGCAGACGGTTGAAGGAGAACTGGCTCGCCTTGATGCCTACATAATCCAAATCGAACAGATTCTTGTCCGGCTTCTGTACCGGAATGCCGAGCATCACCTTCGTGGCAAGTTCAATAAGGTTTATCTTCAGCACCTTGCTGACAAACGGAAACGAACGGCTGGCGCGGAGGTTGCACTCAATCACCTTGATGTCGTTCTCGCGTGCCAGATACTGGATATTGAACGGACCGGAGATGTTCAGCTCACGGGCAATCTCGCGGCTGATGCGCTTGATGCGGCGCACCGTCTCCACATACAACTTTTGTGGCGGGAACTGGATAGTGGCGTCACCGGAATGCACTCCGGCAAACTCGATATGCTCACTGATGGCGTACGCGATAATCTCTCCATCTTGCGCCACAGCATCCATCTCCACCTCCTTGGCATGCTCAATGAACTGGCTCACCACTACGGGATGTTTCTTGCTGACATTCGCCGCCAGCTTCAGGAAGCGTTCCAGCTCCTCCCGGTTGGAGCAGACATTCATCGCAGCGCCGGACAACACGTAGGAAGGACGGACCAATACCGGGAAGCCCACCTTATCCACAAAGGCGTTGATGTCCTCCAGGGAGGTCAGCGCCCGCCATTCGGGTTGGTCTACACCAATGCGGTCGAGCATGGCGGAGAACTTGTCACGGTCCTCGGCATTGTCGATGCTCCTGGCGCTTGTGCCGAGAATAGGTACCTTCTGCGCATCGAGGCGCAGGGCAAGGTTATTCGGTATCTGACCACCGGTAGAGACAATCACCCCGTGGGGATTCTCCAGTTCGAGAATATCCATCACGCGCTCGAAGGTGAGCTCGTCGAAGTAAAGACGGTCGCACATGTCATAGTCCGTAGACACGGTTTCGGGGTTGTAGTTTATCATGACACTGCGGTAGCCTTCCTGGCGGATGGTGTTCAGGGCCTGCACGCCGCACCAGTCGAACTCTACGGAAGAACCGATGCGGTAGGCGCCGGAGCCCAATACGACAATGGACTTGCGGTCGCCGAGGTAACGGACATCATTTGCCGTGCCACTATACGTTAGGTAGAGATAGTTGGTCTGTGCGGGATATTCGGCGGCAAGGGTATCTATCTGCTTCACTACGGGCAGAATGCCTGCACTCTTGCGGAAATTGCGGACGGCAAGGATGGCTTCTTCGCCGTCCATTGCTTGTTCCAAGCCGAGGGCACGGGCTATCTGGAAATCAGAGAAGCCTTGTACTTTGGCTTTACGCAACAAGCCCACGGGAATCATTGGCAACTCTCCATCAGCCATAAAAGAGTGCAGTTCCCTGCTGGTATCCATGATGTTCATCAACTTCTCCAGGAACCAACGGTCTATCTTGGTCAATTCGTGCACCTGGTCCACCGTATACCCGGCACGGAAGGCTTTGGAGATGACAAAGATACGTTTGTCGGTAGGTTCGCGCAGAGCCTTGTCCAAATCGGCAATCACCAGTTCCTTGTTCTCTACGAAGCCGTGCATGCCCTGGCCTATCATGCGAAGCCCCTTCTGGATGGCTTCCTCGAAAGTACGGCCGATAGCCATCACCTCGCCTACCGACTTCATGCTTGAACCCAGCTCTTTGTCCACCCCGTGGAACTTGCCCAAATCCCAACGCGGTATCTTGCAGACCACATAGTCCAGGGCGGGTTCGAAGAAAGCGCTTGTAGTCTTTGTCACAGAGTTGTTCAAGTCGAACAAGCCATAGCCCAAGCCGAGTTTTGCCGCTACAAACGCCAACGGATAACCCGTTGCTTTAGAGGCAAGTGCAGACGAACGGCTCAAGCGTGCATTTACCTCGATTACCCGGTAGTCCTCGCTCATCGGGTCGTAGGCATACTGCACGTTACACTCTCCCACAATGCCGATGTGACGGATAATGCGGATAGCAAGTTCACGCAATTTATGATAGTCCGTATTGCTCAACGTCTGTGACGGGGCAATAACGATGGACTCACCTGTATGGATGCCCAGGGGGTCGAAGTTCTCCATGTTGCAGACCGTGATGCAGTTGTCGAAGCGGTCGCGCACCACCTCGTATTCCACTTCCTTCCATCCCTTCAGCGATTTCTCCACCAGCACCTGTGGGGAGAAGGAGAAGGCTTTCTCCACCAGCACATTCAGCTCTTCTTCATTGTCGCAGAAGCCCGAACCCAGTCCGCCAAGCGCATATGCGGCACGGACAATGACCGGGTATCCCAGTTCCCGGGCTGCGCGACGGGCATCCGCCGCATTCTCCACGGCTTCGCTCTTGATGGTCTTCACATCAATCTCATTCAGTTTCTGCACAAAGATTTCACGGTCCTCCGTGTCAATGATGGCCTGCACGGGAGTGCCGAGAACCGTCACGCCGTACTTCTCGAAAATCTTGTCTTTATAGAGGGAGACACCGCAGTTCAGTGCCGTCTGTCCGCCAAAAGCAAGCATGATGCCGTCCGGGCGCTCCTTCTCTATCACCTTCTCCACGAAGTAAGGAGTGACGGGCAGGAAGTAAATCTGGTCGGCAACTCCTTCCGAGGTCTGTACCGTGGCAATGTTCGGATTGATGAGAACCGTGTAGATGCCTTCCTCCTTCAATGCCTTGAGCGCCTGCGAACCGGAGTAGTCAAATTCTCCTGCCTCACCGATTTTCAGTGCGCCGGAACCGAGCAGCAGGACTTTCTTTATATTGTTTTCTTTCATTTGCATATCTGTTTATTAAAAATGTAATAGTAGTAATAAAACCTTATCTTTCTCTTACCTTACACAATCAGTCACTAATTGAATGGCATTCAGTATAGGACTGAAAGGTATTCACTCTGGGACTGAATGACATTCAGTATGGGAGTCATTATACCGTCTTTTACATACTGATTATCAAGAGATTATGAACGCAATCATTCTTGATAAAATTCTCTTACTAAAGCAACTTCACAAAGTCATCAAAAAGAAACTCCGTATCCGTCGGCCCGCTGGCAGCTTCGGGATGAAACTGTGCGGAGAACCAGGGATTGCGTTTGTGGCGGATTCCTTCATTAGAACCATCGTTCATATTGATGAAAAGCGGTTCCCAGTCTTCTGTCAGCGTGTTGTTGTCTACGGCATACCCATGATTCTGTGAGGTGATGAAGCAACGTTCCGTACCCACCATACGCACCGGTTGGTTATGGCTGCGGTGGCCGTATTTCAATTTGTATATCTTGGCGCCCCCAGCTTTGGAAAGCAACTGGTTTCCCATACAGATGCCGAAGATGGGCAGTTTCTCGTTCTGCATTGCCTTGCGGATATGCTGCACGGCAGCATCGCAGGTATCGGGGTCGCCAGGGCCGTTGGAGATGAACAACCCGTCGAACTCCATCCCAGTATAATCATAGTCCCAGGGAACGCGAATCACTTCCACGTCACGTTTCAGCAGGCAGCGGATGATGTTATGCTTGACGCCGCAATCCACAAGGAGCACTTTCTTCTTACCGGTTCCTTCGTTGTAACGGATAACCTCCTTGCAGCTAACTTTATCCACATAATTCACATCGGCATAAGAGGCCTCAGGCATTTCATCCGATTCATCATCAAAGGCGATACGTCCCATCATCACCCCATGCTCGCGAAGCACCTTTGTCAGTTCGCGGGTATCGATGCCCGTGATGCCCGGAATCTGTTCGCGTTTCAGCCAGTCACCGAGACTTTCCACCGCATTCCAATGGCTATAATTTTCGCTATAATCGCTTACAATAATGGCTTCGGCATGGATATGCTCGCTCTCCATAAAAGTGGCAAGCCCATTCGGTTCGAGAGTAAAAGGCGGCACACCGTAATTGCCCACCAACGGATAGGTGAGCGTCATCAGCTGTCCGGCATACGAAGGGTCGGTCAGGCTTTCGGGATAACCCGTCATGGCTGTGTTGAAGACCACCTCTCCCGCTACCGGTTTTTCAAAGCCGAACGACTTGCCGTGGAAGCGGCTCCCGTCGTCGAGGATTAGAGTTACATTTCTCATTGATTCAATTAAAATTGATAAACTTGTTCTATATAATCAATAAATGCCTTGTTCAGCAGCTTCACACCGCCCGGCGTAGGATAATCGCCGCTGAAGTACCAGTCACCCGGATGCTTGGGGCAGGCCTCATGCAGCCCCTCGAGAGGCTGGTAGACAATCTGCACTTTGGCTTTCGTCCCTTTCGGAGTAAGAAGCTCCACCATCTTGGCAGAGATTTCCTCATCAGTGAAAGGAGCATAAATCTCCTTCACGTAATTCACCATCTGTTCTTTGGGCAGGCCTACCTGCTCCTTGGACTTGCGGTAGGCGGCGGCAATTACATCGCGCATCTCGCGCTCCTTCAGCAGTTCCACAGCAGCCTTGAAGGCGATGAATTCGCTCATCTTAGCCATATCGATGCCATAGTAGTCGGGATAGCGCACCTGCGGTGAAGAGCTTACAATGACTATCTTCTTCGGCTCCAGACGGTCAAGGATACCGATGATGCTCTGCTTCAGGGTGGTTCCGCGCACTATCGAGTCGTCGATGATGACCAGATTATCCACTCCCGGGACAAGGCTTCCGTAAGTGATGTCGTACACATGGGCGGCAAGGTCGTTCCGGCTGTTTCCTTCGGCAATGAAGGTACGCAGCTTGATGTCCTTGATGGCTACCTTCTCGCTCCGTATGCGCCGCGACAAGATATGCTCCAGTTCGTCGTGGCTGGGACTATGCCCCAAGGCGGCAATCTGCTGCACCTTCTCCTCGTTGAGGTAGTCGTCCAATCCCTGCAACATACCGTAGAAGGCGACTTCCGCCGTATTGGGGATGAAGGAGAAGACGGTATGGTCCACATCGTTGTCGATGGCTTTCAATATGTTGGGTACAAGTTTCTCACCCAGCAGTTTACGTTCCCGGTAAATGTCCACATCACTGCCCCGGCTGAAGTAGATGCGCTCGAAGGAACAAGGTTTCACCTCGCGCGGCTTGTTGATTTGCACGGTGCGCACCTTGCCGGCCTTGTTGATAAACATGGCTTGTCCGGGTTGCAGCTCCTTGATGGATTCGACAGGAACATTAAGGGCTGTCTGTATCACGGGACGTTCGCTGGCAAGCACCGCTATCTCGTCGTCCTGATACCAGAAGGCTGTACGGATGCCCCATGGGTCGCGTACGGCAAAAGTCTCTCCGCTTCCGGTAAGTCCGCACATCACGTATCCCCCGTCCCACTCCTTGCTCGAAGTGCGCAGTACGTTGGCAAGGTCGATGTGGTTTTCTATATAACGGGTGATGTCCATGCCTGCCAGCCCTTCCGCTTCGGCAAGGTTGAAGAGGCGCTCCACTTCGCGGTCGAGGCGATGTCCCAACTGCTCCAGCATGATGTAGGTATCGGCATATTTGCGCGGATGCTGGCCGATGGCGGTAATGCGTGCGAAGATTTCATCCACATTCGTCATGTTGAAGTTGCCGCAGAGGGCAAGATTCTTGGCACGCCAGTTGTTTCTCCGGAGGAACGGGTGCACGTACGAGATGCCGGACTTTCCGGTAGTGGAGTAACGCAGGTGTCCCATATAGACCTCCCCTGCAAAGGGCAGCACACGCTTGGCATAGTCCGCATCATGCAGCTGTTCCTTGGTCAAGTCCTTGAAGTGACCCTGCACCGTACCGAAAATTTCGGTAATGGCGCCCGAGCCGAGAGCACGCTCACGGAACATATATTCCTCGCCGGGACTGGCTTCCAGTTTCACGCAGGCCAGTCCGGCACCTTCCTGCCCACGGTTGTGTTGTTTCTCCATCAGGAGATAGAGCTTGTTGAGTCCGTACATCCATGTTCCGTACTTCTCTTCATAGTACTCCAGCGGTTTCAGCAGGCGTATCATGGCGACGCCGCATTCATGCTTCAGTTGTTCCATCTATCTATTTACAATTTACCATTTACAATGTACAATTTTAAGTGTACAATTTTCTTTTCCTTATTATAGCATACAATTACCATTTACATTTACCCCTCCCAAGCGCAGCCCCATTGTACATTGTAAATGGTAAATTGTACATGTCCTCATTCTACAGTCACCGACTTCGCAAGATTCCTCGGCTGGTCCACATCCATTCCCTTGCACACGGCAATGTGATAGGCAAGTAATTGCAGAGGTACCGTAGTTATTAACGGATCAAGGCACTCCATTGTTTCGGGAAGCTCGATGCAAGTGTCGGCTATTTTACTGATGACCGTATCTCCCTTTGTCACAATGGCGATAACCCTGCCTTTACGCGCCTTTATTTCCTGGATATTGCTCAGCACCTTTTCATAAAGCCCATTCCGGGTGGCAATGACCACTACCGGCATTTCGGCATCCACCAGGGCAATGGGGCCGTGCTTCATTTCGGCGGCAGGATAGCCCTCGGCATGGATATACGAAATCTCCTTCAACTTCAAGGCGCCTTCCAAGGCTACGGGATAACTGTATCCGCGTCCCAGATAGATAAAGTTGTGTGCATAGGTGAATATCTTGGAAAGTTCCGCTATACGGTCGTTCAGTTTCAAGACCTCCTTCATCTTGTCGGGGATATGTCCCAATTCCTTGACAATTGCCAGGTATTGCCCTTCGTCCATCGTCTTTTTCTCTTTGGCAAGTGTCAGGGCCAGCATGGTAAGCACCGTTACCTGCCCGGTGAAGGCTTTGGTGGATGCCACCCCTATTTCCGGTCCCACGTGGATATAGGAACCCGTATGCGTGGCACGGGGAATACTGGAACCGACGGCATTGCAGATGCCGTATATAAATGCCCCACGGTTTCTGGCAAGCTCCACGGCAGCCAGCGTATCGGCCGTTTCACCGCTTTGCGAGATGGCAATCACCACATCGTTGCTGTCAATCACCGGGTCGCGGTAACGGAACTCACTGGCATACTCCACCTCCACCGGAATACGGCAGAAGCTTTCAATCAAATGCTTGCCGATGAGGGCGGCATGCCATGACGTACCGCATGCCACGATGACGAAGCGTTTGGCCGCCAGCAGACGTTCCTTATAATCAATCACTGCAGAAAGAACCACGTTCGTACCCTCCACATTGATACGCCCGCGCATGCAGTCGTGAATGCAGCCGGGCTGTTCGAAGATTTCCTTCAGCATGAAGTGCGGATAACCGCCCTTCTCCAGCTGGCCGAGATTGAGCGCTACCGTCTTTACCTCGTGCGGACATTCCACATTCTTCAGGTTAACAACCTTCAGCTTCTCTCCCCGGCAGATGAGGGCAATCTCTTCATCTTCCAGATACACCACCTTGTCCGTGTATTCCACAATCGGCGTGGCATCCGAAGCCAGGAAAAACTCTCCTTCACCGATGCCCACCACCAACGGACTGCTCTTGCGTGCAGCGATTATCTCATCCGGATTGTCCTTGTCGAGCACCGCAATGGCATACGCCCCAATCACTTCCTGCAAGGCAAGTTGCACCGCCGTCAGCAGGTCAATATGGTTTGTCACCTGAATGTATTCGATGAGCTGTATCAGCACCTCGGTATCAGTGCTGCTTTTAAATACATAACCTTTGGCTTGAAGTTTTTCTTTAAGGACGGCGTAGTTTTCAATGATGCCGTTATGGATGAGGGCGAGGCGTTCGGAAGAGGAATAATGGGGATGGGCATTGACGGAACAAGGTTCTCCATGAGTGGCCCAACGTGTATGTGCAATACCAATGTTACCGGAAATATCTTTTTGAGCAACGAAAGTTTCAAGTTCCGAAACCTTACCTTTCGCTTTGTACACGTTCAACTGTCGGTTATCACTGATTAATGCTACCCCTGCACTATCATATCCACGGTACTCCAACCGCTTCAGACCCTTGATAAGAATGGGGTAGGCTTTCCTTTGACCTATATAGCCTACTATTCCACACATAATGTATCAGTATTTGATTTTGCGCTGCAAATATACATATTCTTAAGAACATAAAGTTAATCTTTCCACTATTTATTTATCAAAAGAATAGAAAAAAGTTGTTTTTACATCAAAAAGTTAAAGAAAGTGTTATTTTAAAAGCAAAAGGCTTAATTTATAAATCCAAATCAAACCGTCTGATTTTGATTTAGGATTAAAAGAAAACAGAGGGTGTTTTCTATCAATTCATAACTTCATCTTCTATCGCAGGAATTTTGCAAGAAAGAAGGCAGGAACACATATTAGCATTTTGCAATTAATACCATATATTTGCCGAACATTTTGAAACCACAAACAATATTATACAGCAATAAAGAAAGCTTATAATCATGAAACAAGAACTTTTTAACAACAAAACAAAAGCAGAGGATTACCAGCGACAGCCCAAACAGTTGGGCTTGTATGAGGCATCCCATGAGCACGATGCCTGCGGAGTAGGCATGCTGGTCAATATCCAGGGAGGAAAATCACATGAACTGGTAGAATCGGCATTGAAGGTACTGGAAAACATGCGCCACCGTGGAGCGGAAGGGGCGGACAACAAAACCGGAGACGGTGCCGGCATCATGCTGCAGATACCGCACGAATTCATTCTGTTGCAGGGCATTCCCGTTCCCGAGAAAGGGAAATACGGCACCGGCCTGCTTTTCCTTCCCAAAGACGGAAAAGACCAGGCTGTCATCTTGAGCGTCATTATCGAAGAGATTGAAAAGGAGGGATTGACCCTGATGCATCTGCGCAACGTGCCCACTTGCCCCGAAATATTGGGAGAAGCGGCTCTTGCCAACGAACCGGACATCAAGCAAATTTTCATCACCGGATTTACGGAAAGCGAAACTGCCGACCGCAAACTCTATATAATAAGGAAAAGGATAGAGAACAGAATACGCAAGTCGAACATCCCCACCCGCGAGGATTTCTACATCGTCTCGCTCTCTACGAAGAACATCGTCTACAAGGGCATGCTCTCTTCCTTGCAGTTGCGCAACTACTTCCCCGACCTCACCAACAGCTACTTCACCAGCGGACTGGCATTGGTGCACTCCCGTTTCAGCACCAACACTTTCCCCACCTGGGGACTGGCACAGCCTTTCCGCCTGCTGGCACACAACGGCGAAATCAATACCATCCGCGGCAACCGCGGCTGGATGGAAGCCCGTGAGAGTGTACTCTCCTCTCCCGCCTTGGGAGACATCCGGGAGATACGCCCCATCGTGCAACCGGGCATGAGCGACAGTGCCTCGCTGGACAATGTACTCGAGTTTCTCCTCATGTCAGGCCTGAGCCTGCCCCATGCCATGGCCATGCTTGTGCCGGAATCTTTCAACGAAAAGAATCCCATCAGCGAAGATTTGAAAGCTTTCTATGAATACCACTCCATCTTGATGGAGCCGTGGGACGGACCGGCGGCACTGCTTTTCAGCGACGGGCGCTATGCAGGCGGCATGCTCGACAGAAACGGACTGCGCCCTGCACGCTACCTGATTACGCAGGGCGGCATGATGGTAGTGGCCAGCGAAGTCGGCGTGATGGATTTCGAGCCGGGAGACATCAAGGAAAAAGGACGCCTGCAACCGGGCAAGATACTGCTTATAGACACCGAGAAAGGCGAAATATATTATGACGGCGAACTGAAGAAACAACTTGCCGAAGCCAAACCATACCGCACTTGGCTGGCCGGCAACCGCATCGAGCTGGACGAACTGAAAAGCGGTCGCAAAGTCTCCCATAGCGTGGAGAACTACGACAGCATGCTGCGCATCTTCGGCTACTCCAAAGAAGACGTGGAACGGCTGATTGTCCCGATGTGTACCACCGGTGCCGAACCCATCAACTCCATGGGCAATGACACCCCGCTGGCAGTACTCTCGGACAAGCCGCAACTACTGTACAACTATTTCCGCCAGCAGTTTGCCCAAGTCACCAACCCTCCTATCGACCCGATACGCGAAGAACTGGTAATGTCGCTGACCGAATACATCGGAGCCGTAGGCATGAACATACTGACACCCAGCGAAAACCATTGCAAGATGGTGAGGTTGAACCATCCCATCCTGAACAACGCCCAGCTGGATATTCTCTGCAACATCCGGTACAAAGGCTTCAAGACCGTGAAACTGCCCCTGCTCTTCGAAGTGGCAAAAGGGTGCCAGGGATTGCAGCAAGCATTGGCAACCCTCTGCAAGCAGGCGGAAGAATCCGTCAACGAAGGAGTGAACTACATCGTGCTTTCCGACCGCGACGTAGACGCCGCCCATGCCGCCATTCCGTCACTGCTTGCCGTGTCGGCGGTACACCACCATCTTATCTCCGTGGGCAAACGGGTGCAGACGGCACTGATTGTAGAAAGCGGCGAAATCCGCGAAGTGATGCACGCCGCACTGCTGCTGGGTTTCGGAGCCAGCGCACTGAATCCGTATATGGCTTTTGCCGTCATCGACAAACTGGTGAACGAAAAGGAAATACAGCTCGACTACGCCACTGCCGAAAAGAAATATATCAAGTCCGTCTGCAAAGGCTTGTTCAAGATTATGAGCAAGATGGGCATCAGCACCATCCGTTCTTACCGGGGCGCGAAAATTTTCGAGGCCGTAGGACTGAGCGAGGAGTTGAGCAATGCCTACTTTGGCGGACTGAGTTCACGCATCGGAGGCATACGCCTGGATGAAGTGGCACGCGACGCCATCGCCTTCCACAAGGAAGGGATGGAGGTTCTTAAAAAGAAGGGGGAAGCGGAGCTATTGCCGAACCGCGGACTGTATGCCTTCCGCAAGGATGGTGAGAAGCACGCCTGGAACCCGGAAACCATCAGCACACTGCAACTTGCCACACGCCTGGGAAGCTATAAGAAATTCAAGGAGTTCACTGCCATGGTAGACAGCAAGGAATCTCCCATCTTCCTACGCGATTTCCTCGACTTCCGCCGTGCTCCTATCAGCATAGACCGGGTGGAACCGGTAGAGAACATCGTACAGCGCTTTGTCACCGGCGCCATGTCCTACGGCTCCATCAGCCGCGAAGCCCACGAAGCCATGGCTATTGCCATGAACAAGCTGCATGGCCGGAGCAATACGGGCGAAGGAGGCGAAGACCGGGCACGCTTCATACCGCGCGAAGACGGCACCAGTCTGCGCAGCGCCATCAAGCAGGTGGCCTCAGGACGTTTCGGTGTCACCGCAGAATATCTGGTGAATGCGGACGAAATACAGATAAAGATTGCCCAAGGCGCCAAGCCGGGCGAAGGCGGACAGCTGCCGGGCTTCAAAGTGGATGAAGTGATTGCCAAGACACGCCACTCCATTCCGGGCATCTCGCTGATTTCCCCCCCGCCCCACCACGACATTTACTCCATCGAAGACCTGGCACAGCTCATCTTCGACCTGAAGAACGTGAACCCACGGGCAAAAATCAGCGTGAAGCTGGTGGCAGAAAGCGGTGTGGGCACCATTGCCGCCGGTGTGGCAAAGGCAAAGGCCGATTTGATAGTCATCTCGGGTGCAGAGGGCGGTACGGGAGCCTCTCCTGCATCATCCATCCGCTATGCCGGCATCTCGCCCGAACTCGGTTTGAGCGAAACGCAACAGACACTGGTGCTGAACGGCCTGCGCGGACAAGTGATGCTGCAAGTGGACGGACAGCTCAAAACAGGCCGCGACATCATACTGATGGCAATGCTCGGAGCCGAAGAATTCGGCTTCGCCACCAGTGCCCTGATTGTACTGGGTTGCGTAATGATGCGCAAATGTCACCAGAACACCTGCCCCGTAGGGGTGGCGACACAGAACGAAGAACTGCGCAAGCGCTTCCGCGGACGCAGCGAGTATCTGGTGAACTTCTTCACTTTCCTGGCCCAAGAGGTACGCGAATACCTGGCGGAAATCGGGGTGGAACGCCTGGACGACATCATTGGACGTACAGACCTTATCGTCCGCAAGCCGGATGACGGAATCAGGAAACATCAGTTGATAAGCTTCGACAAACTACTGGCACGCGTAGACAATGAAGCCGCCATCCGCCACGTCACCGACCAACAGCATGGCATCGACCATGTGAAAGATGTAGAGATGCTACATGCCGCCGCCGAAGCCGTAGAGAACCAGAAAGAAATCTCGCTGGAGTACACCATCGCCAATACCGACCGTGCCTGCGGCGCCATGCTCTCTGGTGTCATTGCCGCAAAATACGGAGAAAAAGGGCTGCCCGAACATACGCTGAACGTGAAGTTCAAAGGCTCTGCCGGGCAGAGTTTCGGGGCATTCCTTGTCCCGGGTGTCAACTTCAAGCTGGAAGGCGAGGCCAACGATTATCTGGGCAAAGGTCTGAGTGGCGGACGCATCGCTGTCCTGCCTCCGGTACGGAGCAACTTCGAGGCAGAGAAAAACACGATTGCAGGCAACACCCTGCTTTATGGCGCCACAAGCGGTGAAGTTTACATCAACGGCCGTGCAGGCGAGCGCTTTGCCGTCCGCAACTCCGGTGCCACAGCCGTAGTGGAGGGTGTAGGCGACCACTGCTGCGAGTATATGACCGGCGGGCGCGTGGTAGTACTCGGACAGACGGGACGCAACTTTGCCGCAGGCATGTCCGGCGGTGTGGCCTACGTATGGAACCGGGACGGCAACTTCGACTATTTCTGCAACATGGAAATGGTGGAACTGAGCCTCATCGAAGAGGCCTCCTACCGCAAGGAACTGCACGAGCTCATCCGCCAGCACTACCTGTACACCGGTTCCAAACTGGCACGCACCATGCTCGATGACTGGCCACGCTATGCCGACCAGTTCATCCAGGTAGTCCCTATCGAATACAAAAAAGTGCTGCAAGAGGAGCAGATGCAGAAATTGCAACAGAAGATTGCAGAAATGCAACGCGATTATTGAATCGCGAATTAATAATGAAAGAATGAAAGACTGAGGAAATTCCCCTTTCATTCTTTAATTCTTTAACTTTTTAATTTGTTCATCATGGGAGATCCAAAAGCATTCCTCAATATCCCCCGCCAAGAGGCGGGTTACCGTCCGATACACGAACGTATCACAGACTTCAGCCAAGTGGAACAGACACTGAACAGCCACGACCGCAAGCTCCAGGCCTCGCGCTGTATGGACTGCGGCGTACCCTTCTGCCACTGGGCATGTCCGCTGGGCAATAAAGACCCGGAATTCCAAGACGCGCTCTACCGGGGCAAATGGCGCGAAGCCTATCAAATACTGAACAGTACGAATGATTTTCCGGAATTTACGGGACGCATCTGCCCTGCCCTTTGCGAGAAGTCGTGCGTACTGAAACTCTCGTGCAACGAACCGGTCACTATCCGCGAGAACGAAGCCGCCATTGCCGAGGCTGCTTTTCGCGAGGGCTACATCACCCCCCTCCAGCCCGAACGCAACGGAAAGAAAGTAGCCGTCATCGGCGCCGGCCCTGCCGGATTGAGCGTTGCCGTACGGCTGAACGCCAAAGGTTACGAAGTTACCCTATTCGACAGCAAACCGATGCCGGGAGGACTGTTGCGTTACGGCATCCCCAACTTCAAACTGGACAAAGCCGTCATCGACCGCCGCATGAAAATCCTCAAGGCCGAAGGAATCTTGTTCAAGATGGGAGTCCATGTCGATGTACAGAAACTGCCTGCCGGATTTGATGCCTACGCCATTTGTACCGGTACGCCCACCGCCCGCGACCTCTCCATTCCGGGCAGGGAGCTGAAAGGCATCTACTTTGCCCTCGACATGCTGGCACAGCAGAACCATATTCTGGATGGAGATACCTTCCCGAAAGACCAACTCGTTAACGCCCGCGGCAAACGGGTACTCGTCATCGGCGGCGGCGATACCGGGTCTGACTGTATAGGCACCAGCATTCGCCAGGGAGCCGTCAGCGTAACCCAGATTGAAATTATGCCCCAACCGCCCATAGGACACAACCCGGATACTCCCTGGCCGCAATGGCCCGTCGTACTGAAAACCACCAGCAGCCACGAAGAAGGCTGTACCCGTCGATGGTCCCTCGCCTCTACCCGGTTCATCGGGAAGAATGGCAAGGTATGCGGTGTGGAAGTGGAAGAAGTGGAGTGGCTTCCGGCAACAGACGGTAACCGCCCTACCATGAAATCTACGGGTAAGAAAGAGGTCATCGAAGCCGATATGGTGCTTCTTGCCATGGGTTTCCTCAAGCCCGAGCAACCGAAGTTTGCAGAGAACGTATTCGTGGCAGGCGATGCCGCCCACGGCGCCAGCCTCGTGGTACGTGCCTTGGCCGACGGACGACGAGTGGCAACAGAAATAGATCGTTACCTCGAACCTCTAAAAGAAAACAAGAAATGATTTCCCTCTTTTAATTTTTAACCTTTAATTTTTAATTCTCATGTGTGGAATAGCAGGAATCTTCAACATACAGTCTCAAACTCCTGAGTTGAGAAACAAAGCGCTACGGATGGCGCAGAAAATCCGTCATCGTGGGCCGGACTGGAGTGGCATCTACGTAGGCGGCTCCGCCATTCTCGCCCACGAACGCCTCTCCATTGTCGACCCGGAATCCGGCGGACAACCCTTGTATTCACCCGACCACAAGCAGGTGCTTGCCGTCAATGGCGAGATTTACAACCATCGCGACATCCGTGCCCGCTATGCCGGAAAATACGCCTTCCAGACCGGTTCCGACTGCGAAGTCATCCTTGCCCTTTACAAAGACAAAGGCATCCGCTTCCTTGAAGAGCTGAACGGCATCTTCGCCTTCGCCCTCTATGATGAAGAAACGGACGATTACCTCATCGCCCGCGACCCCATCGGCGTAATCCCCCTTTATATAGGACGCGACAAGGATGGACACATCTACTTCGGCAGTGAGCTGAAAGCTCTTGAGGGTTTCTGCGATGAGTACGAGCCTTTCCTTCCCGGCCACTACTACCGTGGGCGCGAGGGCAAGATGCACCGCTGGTACACCCGCGACTGGATGGACTATGCCGCTGTGAAAGACAACTACACCCCTGCCGCCGAACGCAATGCCGCGCCGGCTTCGATAGGCCGGACAGCCTACAGCACACAAGTCACGGCTGTGCACGATGCCCTTGAAGCCGCCGTACAGCGCCAGTTGATGTCCGACGTCCCCTACGGTGTCCTGCTCAGTGGCGGACTCGATTCTTCCGTCATCTCTGCCATCGCCAAGAAATATGCCGCCAAACGCATCGAGACAGACAACAAGGCAGATGCCTGGTGGCCGCAGCTCCATTCCTTCGCCGTCGGCTTGAAGGGTGCTCCCGACTTGATTAAAGCCCGCGAAGTGGCCCGTCATATCGGTACCGTGCATCACGAGATAAACTATACCGTTCAGGAAGGCCTCGATGCTGTCCGCGACGTCATCTATTTCATTGAGACTTACGACATAACCACTGTCCGCGCCTCCACCCCCATGTATCTGCTGGCGCGTGTCATCAAAAGCATGGGCATCAAGATGGTACTCAGCGGCGAAGGTGCGGACGAGGTGTTCGGCGGTTACCTTTACTTCCACAAGGCGCCCACACCGCAAGCCTTTCACGAAGAAACCGTGCGCAAGCTCTCCAAACTGCATCTGTACGACTGCCTCCGTGCCAACAAAAGCCTTGCAGCCTGGGGAGTAGAAGGACGTGTCCCCTTCCTCGACAAAGAATTCCTGGATGTTGCCATGCGCATCAATCCGGCAGTCAAGATGTGCCCCGGCAAGGAGATAGAAAAGAAAGTAGTCCGCGAAGCCTTTGCCGACATGCTCCCACAGAGCGTTGCCTGGCGGCAGAAAGAACAGTTCTCCGACGGTGTGGGCTACAGTTGGATTGATACGCTGAAAGCCGTCACTGCCGCTGCCGTCAGCGACGAACAGATGGCACATGCCGCCGAACGCTTCCCGATACATACCCCGCAAAATAAGGAAGAGTATTACTATCGCACCATCTTCGAAGAGCATTTCCCCAGTGAAAGCGCAGCCCGGAGTGTTCCCAGCGTACCCAGTGTGGCATGCTCCACCGCCGAAGCGCTGGCATGGGACGCCTCTTTCCAAGGAAAGAACGACCCCAGCGGACGAGCAGTAGCGGGGGTACACGAAGAAGCATACAAGGATTAAAAAAAGAGCTGCCGACAGATTTCCTGCCAGCAGCTCTTCTCATTTTTTATTTATCAAATCCTATCGGACTAAAACATCATTGTCTGTCCGCCAATCACACCTGCCACAGCACTCGCTACGGCAATAATAAGTTTCAAAATCACATTCCACGTTTTCTTCATAAAGATTATCCATTATCTGATTAATAATTCATAGCTACTGTTATCCCAGTGGATTCTCACCTTGGTCTCCATCCGAATCCGAGCCTCCTCCTTCCGAACCGGAGCCGCCATCTGTAGAAGTCTTCCCCTTAAGATAATCATCCAAACTCACCAAATCCAGCCTTTCTCCAGCACGGGTAGCAGCCTTCGATATCTTCAGTTCCCTATTCGCCTGAAAACAGATACGGACGCTCTCCACACTCTTGGCTGTCACGTCATCAGCCTTTTCCTCACCTTTCGATTTGGCTGCCAGTATAAAGACACCCAGCCCGGCTATATTAACCGTCTTTCCTTCCAGCAACTGCTCTTTCAGCTTTTCCACAAAGTTCTGCATCGTACTCTTGATGTCACCGATAGACAGAGAAGAGCGGTCCTGCATCTTCTGTGCAATAAACGCCAAATCCACGCTTTGCCCCAATGTTACCAACTGCGGATAATACTTCTTGGGAGAGTTTTCAACCCTGGGGTCCGACGGTCTCTCCACCGTCCTGAAAATTACACTCATACTTTTTTTCTTTAGAGATTTAAATTCGTTTTCCTATTCACACGTTTCGTTGATCAACGATGCAAAGGTGAGGATTAAAAACTATGTAGCCAAAGAAAAAAGGTGCTTGGGAGTAGTTTTTCTGAGAAAAGTGATAAAGTATTAATTATAAGATAATTGATGCAGAACAAAGAACCTCTTCATGAAACAGATATAAATAAGACTGAGCAAAAGAATAACGCATATCAGATACCAGTAACCATAATTCAAACATATTATATATCCTACGATTATAGCAGTTTGTACCCCCATGTAAATAGAAGAAACTATCACATGAGGAACTTTAAGCTCATTCGCCATAATCTGATACATATGCTTACGATGCGGCAAGCCGATATTCTCATGAAGCATCAAGCGATGAATAATGGTCAATACACTATCCACTCCATAAACAGCCAATAGAACCATCCAACTGAAATCTCCGGTACGGATGACCAGTTTCCCTATCAAGAAGAGAACGATGAAGGCAATACTTACCGCACCTACATCGCCCGCAAAGCATTTCGCCTTCTTGCGGAAATTGAAAAAGCAAAAGACAAGCACGGAACAGATAACCGTATAAATAAAATCCTTCTCAACAAAAGGAACGATTTCCTGATTGATATAAGCCAATGCAGCCAATACCACCAAAGAATAACCTCCTGTTATGCCGTTTATCCCGTCCATAAAATTATACGCATTGATAATTCCCGTACAAACTATCAACGCCAAAATAAGCCACCACCAGGATAAAGAGAAGAGTCCCCATTGATAAAACATTAACGCCATTGCCGAAAAATGAAAAAGCAACCGTATCAACTGACCGGTAGATTTCACATCATCTACAAAGCTGATGAAAGTTACCAGCGTTAAAGCCAGCATAAAACAAGGATATTCCCAACCACTTGTCAAGAAACAAGCCAACGCACCGAAATAGAAAATGATGCCGCCACCTCTTAGAGTGATACGTGTATGCGAACTGCGTTCGTTCGGTTTGTCGATGATGTTACACCTATCAGCTATCTTAAAATAAAAAAGTTCTACTACGAATAGCAGAACTAAAACGATTAGATAATACATAAATACGAATTTACTCTATTGTAAGTGATCCATACATCGTACCCACTATTTATTAGGCAGTTACGTCCATATGAATTCTATAAAAAATTAAATTTATACTGATTTGAAATAGATCTCTTACCATGCATACTCTTTTTCTTTTCTTCCTTGCATGAAGGTACATAGTAACATAGCAAGGCTATCCTCATCTCCGTTCATTATACGGATAAGGATGTCCTCAATATACAATCCGAAATTAAGATTATTCATTTTGCAACTTTCATATAAAGAATACATGAAAGCTAGATTTTTTGCAGCTTTATGACAGGTGCTGAAAATAGAATCTTTCCAAATCTTCGCTGCTGTACATGATTTTAAAATTTTAGTTCAAACACGAAAGTATACATTCCTAAATTAAATCCTAATTTGAGTATTTATTTCATTAATATTTATATTTGAAAATTAGTTAATACATCCATTGGCTCCCAATTCAACTCTTTACGAGCCTTATCATTTGAAAATGTAAGGCTTTTGGTCATTTTCTCAAGTTTATTGCTATTAATTGGAGCTTTGTTACCAAACAAATCACCGATCTTTGCCATACACCATGCTACCCAATAAGGAATATTCAATGGTTTCCCTTTACCAAGCTGCTTTGCGACTGATACAGAAAGCTCACCAAAAGACGACTGTTTTGTATCACATACATTGTATACCCCACCTTTTTCTTCCAATAATGGTACTAAGTTTGCAATATCTTCAGCCATCAAGATACTCTTTATTACTTTTCCACCAGCAATATTCATATAGAAGCCCTTCTTAATACCATTTACCATAGCACCCAAGTTACCCAGCGCATTTTTGCCGGCGAGCAGTGAAGGACGAAGTATTCCAAGCTTAACATTATTATTTCGACACCATTCCGTAAGATACTCCTCAGCCATAATCTTACTCTTTGCATATGGCGTATTACCTTCTAAAGGATGCTCTTCGGTTACAAGATTACCAAATTCACATCCATATACAGCAACAGTACTGATAAAAATCAAAGCCTTGGGTACGCCCACTTTCTCCAATGCTGCACAAAGGTTTACTGTACCCTGATAATTTACATCAAAAAACGCCTGTTTTTCTGCCTCTGTTTTGGGTATCATATGAGCCTTACCACAAGCATGTAGCACTACATCATAGTGAACAAGTAGAAAAGGTACTTCTTTTGCTAGATTCGCTTTTATATCATCATCAAGAGTAATACCACACTTTGTAACTTCATATATTTTATTTAATCTAGGGAGTACATTGTATCCTAAGAATCCAGTTCCTCCTGTAAATAATAGTTTTTCCATTTATCTTGATTCAAATCGTTTTTTGATAAAGTCATGGTATTGCTCGAGAACAACATTCTTCGCAAAAAACTCGTTTGCAACAGTCAATGCATTTGTTCCCATTTCTTGAATTTCAGAAGGTTCACGAAGTATATCCTCTATTTTATCCTTAAGCAATGATGGATTATTAGGCTCAACTACCCATCCAATATTATAACGTTTAATACAAAGTGCAATTTCAGAGTCTGATTCTCCTATGTACAAGATAGGTTTACCTGTTGCCATTATATTGTATGACTTAGAAGGAACCCCTAAACCATACATGCCATCGGCTAATGTAACAATACCGATGTCACAGGCATTCAAGAAATCATTCTGATTTGATCTACTCCTAAATCCTGCATACACAGTATTCTCATGTCTTTCTGCAAAAGATTCGATATCATTCCTCTTAGCACCTGCACCGACAAATAAAAATTTACAATCTTTATTCTTTACCATATCGATGGCATTCATCAGATTATCCAAACCTTGAGCTTTACCTAAATTGCCAGCAAATTGAAAAACAATCTTACCAGTCAAAGATGATTCCATCTCTTTAAATAAATTAGTATCTACTTTAGGAAAAGGCTTTACTTCATCAACATCTGCCCAATTTGTAATTAATCTTAAAAAATTCTGACCTTTTGTTTTTCTTAAGACAACCTGCCTCATATCTTCACCTATTGAAATACAAGAGTCTGCAGTTCCGTACGCCCAATCAAATATTTTCTTTAAAAAAGCATATAAAAATGATTTACGTCCAAGATTACCAAGACTTACAAGATTTTCTGGAAAGATATCATGCACAAGAATATGATAATGACATTTAGTCAATTTTCTTACCAAAGGCATGAATAACATAAAGAAAGCAGGATTAGTCAAAATAATAACTTCATCCCCCTCTTTTATTTGCTTCCGAGCAAGGTTAAATAAAGATATACTAGAAGATAATAATCTTAATGACCGTTTTATTAAGCTATCCTTATCAACTTGTTTTCCTAGCACTCTGTAAACTTCAATACCATTATGGAACTCTCTTGCTTTATTTGAAATAACATCAGAATCATAGTAGGTGTTATTAGTGGATATTACTCCAACATTCATCCCCTTTTTTGAAAGATAATCTGCAATTTCTGTAACATAATATCCTGTTGTAACAACAACAGGATAATAAAATTCAGAGACGAGCCAAACTCTATCCATAATTTTCAAATTTGTTGTCGCAATCTATAAATATACTGTTAGCGTCCAATTTTGACGTGTAGTATAGGGAAAGCCGCTTTTCAGCGGTTTC
>OLRP01000183.1_pt1 | contig 53358 bp, 51 predicted proteins | sample 1672401 | NCBI WGS metagenome assembly OLRP01 (sample SAMEA3136682, study PRJEB25190) | human gut metagenome | reverse complement strand
GATGGTACTGCACTCGAGAGGGTGTGGGAGAGTAGCACGCCGCCGCATTCAACGTTGGACCTTCTGGTCGAGTCCCTTATGGGATTCCCGGAAGGTCTTTTTTTTATTCGCATAGGGTGTTTTCCTCCGGCCGGTGGGGGATTATGGACGTCGGCAAGCCGGTCCGCGGGAGGATTCCTCCGGTGGGTGGAGGTTTTCGGACTGTGGAAGGCCTGTGGACGTACTGGTTATTCCAGTGAGTGGATGATTTGGGACGCTGAGAGATGTGTTGGTAGGTGAATTGTCCCAGAGGGTGGAGGATTTGGTACGCGGGGAAGTTCGCATGCATCGGATTCCTTCAGTGAGTGGATGATCTGAGATGTTGCGACACGCCGATTTGTGGTTTAGGAGAAACTGTTGTATCCTAATCAAGTTGCGTTTCACGGATAGACACTGTGAGGCGTTGCATAATTGGAGAATTCGCCTAGTGGTCTATGGCGCACGCTTGGAAAGCGTGTTGGTGTAACAGCCTCACGAGTTCGAATCTCGTATTCTCCGCCAGTAGGGTTTTCGAATGATTTCGGAAGCCCTTTTTCATGCCCGAAACGGCGGAATTTCAACGTTTTTGGCGGTTTTCAACGATTACCCACTCTCCTTCATCATCCTTTTCGACCCGTCTTTTACAGTAAGATAGGCGGCAAGATAAGCGGTGCCGCTTAAGCACTTGAGCGGCAGACTTCAGAGTCGCCCGCTTGGCAGCTTTTACGTCGGTTGGAATTGATCATCATGGCACGCACTTCACAAAGCACACGGCCAGCCAGTCGACGACGCCGGTTCGGCAAGATTGAGAGAAAAGTCGGTGCCAACGGGCAGATCTCCTACGACGCCTCATACATCCCGCCCGTCGAAGCCCGATCCCAGTATCCGCATCTTCCTGCACGCATTCACAAGCGATTCGACGAAGGCTATGAGACCTAGGCGGAAGCATGGCTCAACGAGGCAAAGCGGCAACACCGCCGACAAGCACCCGTTGTGGATGGCCGCCGACGCGAAACGTGCCATGGTATCGGGCAAGCCAGTGTATCTGATAGAGGGAGAAAAAGATGCCGGCACATTGCGAGCGCTCGGCTATGCCGCTGTAACCGCAGCGGGAGGCGGCGGCAACTTCGCCGCGAAACTGGATCTTGATTCAGCGCGCTTAGCCCTTAGTGGGGCTGATGTGGTTGCCATTGTGTATAAGGACGACACCGGCACTCGCTGGAAGGAGCAAGTGGCGCAGACGCTGACACCGTTCGTGCGGTCGTTGACGTTTATCCAGGCGGCTGGGTGAGAGGCTCACGACGCTTCCAACGCGGCGATGAGCGGCTTGGAGTTTGAGATTTTGCCAAGCGGAAGCAGCCAGCCTGAGTCTGAGCTTAAGACTGAACCGACGCCCCGCGCCTATTCGCTGACCCGTTTGGCTGATGTGAAACCGGAGCGACCGTTGTGGTTGCGGCCGGGCCATATTCCCAAAGGAAAGATCGTACTGATTGACGGCGATCCGGCGACTGGCAAAAGCACCTTGGCCTTAGATATCGCAGCTCACGTCACCACGGGAACAGTATGGCCGGATGGGTCTGCTGGATGCGACCCCGCAAACGTGCTGCTGCTGACTGCGGAAGATGGACTGGCGGACACCGTGAGCCCACGCATTCGCGCCGCACAAGGCGACGCATCCAAGATGTTCGCGCTATCGGAAGTTTTCAAGGATGGCAAGGAGGTAGCGATTACGCTCACCGACGCACTGCCACAGATAGCACAGGCTGTGCGTGAGCAGCATATCGGCCTGATTGTCGTGGATGTGTTGATGTCGTTTTTGGGCAGCGACACCAACAGCTACAAGGGTCAGGATATCCGCGCGCAGGTGATGGCTCCGCTCAAAAGGCTGTGTGAGGAAACCGGCTGCACGGTTATCGCGCTGTGACATCTCAATAAGGGCCAAGGAGCGGCGATATATCGCGGAGGCGGCAGTATCGGCATCGTCGGCGCAGCGCGAGCCGCTTTTCTGATGGCAAAGGATCCGAAGAATGGGGAGCAGCGGCTGTTCGCACCGGTCAAGTTCAATCTGGATCCGATGCCGCGAGCCCTGGCCTACCGGTTGGAGGATAATCCGCTGCTTGGCTGCGCACATGTCCGCTGGCTTGGCGAAACGGACGATACGGCGGAATCGCTTAACCAGAGCGCTTACGGCACCAGCGAGCGCGAGGACAGTGACATGCGTACGTTCATCCAAGACTACTTCGACCACAACAAGGAGCTCACACCGGATAGCTTGTATTGGGGTGTGCCGTCGTACAGAGTAATCAACGAAGCGAAAGGCGAGTTCAGCAAGCAGCAAGTTCTGGACGGCAGACGACGCCCAAAGCCACTGCTGGCAAGCAAGAAGTACGGCAACATGTGGTGGTGACTGTCGCCGGATTATGCGGATCATCCGAATCAGGAAAGTTCTGAAGATTTGAGTGCGGAAGCCACGGACACCCTCAGCGGTGAACAAACTGAGACTTCAGAAGCAACTGTGCCGGATCCGGTCTCTGTCACAAGAGCTGCTGCCATCTTGCCGCCTTCGTCAAAACCAAGCTATTGCAACGTTCCGCACGAACCAGACAAGACGGTGTTTCCCACCTTGTCCGACGATGCCGATCCGTGGGCGATCCGGAGAAAACGCAAGATTTGCAATGCCTTACGGCAAACGAACCGACATCTGAACTGGCAAGACGGCAAGATGGCGCGAGCGAGAACGCCACTCATCATCCCTCAACAGGCGAAGCCGACGGTTTCGTCACAGACATTGCCGGATGGAAGGCGAGTCTCCCTCCCTACGCAACAGACCTGCACTACCAACAGCTCAACGCCACGCAATTGAATGAGCTCATCGGTAAGGGAGACCTGTGGGCCAGCAAAGCCCGTCGCGAGATAGCCCGGCGAGAGTGCGAATAGCAGCTGATCTTAGAAACTGCTGCAGCGAGTTCACTCAGCAAGGCGTGAGGCAATTCAATCCACAGCGAACTGCCCCGCGCCTTCTCAAATACGCTCATTAATCCAGCGCAAAAAGACCATCTTTGATTGCAAGATCTATATACTGTCGAACAGTCACCACACCCTTGCGTCTCTCAACGTTAGCCTCATATAAGGCAAGGCACTGTGCCGTAATTGGCCATCTAGCAAGTCTCTGGATCCTATCAGGATCTCCATGCAGGGTAATTCCATAGAGAACATCAAAAAGTAAATCCACACCGCTGGAGTAACTACCATCAGCATTAGAAAACACAATCTGGCTCTTATTCCCCTGGCTAGGCGTATCTTTTTCCAGCAGATCTACTGTATGCAGCACATCTGGAGACGCGTCGTCTGGGATAAGACGCCTAAACGAATCAATCACTTTCGCCAATTGAACTTCATCCGAGGAATAATATTTGCGCAATAGCATCCCTTCAACAATCAGCTGACTATACCTTTTCTCGGTTTTTTCTCCAGAGCCGCCAATCGTCACTGCCTGAGGGCGACCGACATTCTTCATAATTAGCTCGTATTCGTCAACGCTATCTAGAAATAATTGGAGACGAAGTCGGTCATCCAGCTTTTCCGCCTCGCCGTCCCCCGCCGCATCTTCCATGTAATCTTCAATACGGCCTCCGAGAGCATTAGCAATAGCTACGGCGTCTTCTAGAGGTGCCCGGCTAAACGAATGTCGACCCGACAGATATCCATTTAGTCTTTTCTCACTCACGTTGGATCTCCGGGCTAATTCATGAAAATCCAAGTTCGACGCGTTAACAGCATCACTAAGCTTCGTCATACGATCCTCTTTCCTTCACGACACTTATTCGAACACTTGTTCTATATATAGAGTATCATGGTTAGGACGACAGTCAGGCACGAGGTAAGGTGGGAGCATGAACGACAATCGCACGCACGCGGCTACCGGCAAGGCATGCCCACAAGCCCTCGAATTCTTTGCCGGAATAGGCCTCGCACGCCTTGGGCTCGAAGAATCCGGCTTCCAAGTCGAATGGTCGAACGACATCGACTCCGCCAAGTGCGAAATGTATCGCAATAACTTCACGGATACGCCGGGCCACACCCTTGTCGAGGGGGATATGAGCGAGCTCTCCGGCGACGACCTGCCCCATGATGCTTCCATCGCTTGGGGATCCTCTCCTTGCACGGATCTCTCCCTTGCAGGCACTCGTACGGGCCTGAACGGCAAACAATCCGGCGCTTTCTGGCAATACGTGCGACTGCTCGAAGAACTTGGGGACAGCCGTCCTCCGATTGCCATTCTCGAAAATGTGAACGGATTGGCCACTTCCCACTCTGGGGAGGATCTCGCCGCAGCGGTGCATGCTTTCAATGTACTGGGCTACTCCGTAGACGTATTGTCCATCGATACCCGTCGATTTATCCCTCAGTCCCGACCGCGACTCTTTTTGGTTGGCCTGCAGAACCCGCCGTCCGCCGAACAATTCGATTCTTCGTTGCGCCCTGACTGGCTGCAGCAGGTCTTTGCGGACACCTCTCTCCGCACGCATCGCGCACCGCTGCCTGAGCCGCCGTCTCCTCTGATGTCCGGCCTCAATATGTACGTCGAGAACATGGCTGATGACGACGAACGCTGGTGGGACGCCGAAAGAACCGCCAAATTCCTTGATTCGCTGTCGCCGGTTCAGACTGCCCGCGTGGAAACGTTGCGTAACGAAACAACCGTTTCCTACCGGACCGCTTATCGCCGCACCCGCAACGGCAAAGCCGTATGGGAAGTTCGCGCAGACGACATCTCCGGCTGCCTGCGCACCGCACGAGGCGGCTCATCTCGCCAGGCAATCATTCGCATGGGCAATGGTCAAGCCGCTGTCCGTTGGATGACGCCACGCGAATACGCTGCTCTTATGGGCGCGGCCCACTACAACATTACGGGCCTGCGCCCCAATCAAGTGATGTTCGGATTCGGCGACGCTGTCTCCGTCCCTGTCGTGGAATGGCTCGGCAAGCATTACTTCATGCCTGCTCTGAACAACACCCTTGGCAAAGACCTGTACGTGGAGCAAACTCTGCTCTCGAATCACACTGCATAAGCGAGGCAAACAATGGATCTGACTCCCATCGATGATTTCCGACAGTCCCATCAGGTAAACACCAAGGGCGCTTTGGCTGCCGCCATCCAGCTCAATCGCTTCTTTTCCGCAGACACGCTTCCCGTTGACGCCAGCGACTATCACACGAATAAGGAAGGTCAAGTCAAGGGAATCAGCAAAGACAACTGCCAGAAAATCCTTGCCGAATATGGCATCACACGACTCCTCGCAGCAGAGGGCGGACGAACCAGCCGCGGCACCATGGCATTGATGCACGACTATGCCGAGCTCATTAACGAATTACGTCCAACAGCGGAGCAATTCACCGAGATCGAGCAATACTGGGTCAAACGAATTCGGGCATTCTTCACCAGCAAACCATTCAAATTGGAATCCGACAACTCGCTTTCCGTCGATGCGGCTGTGGAACATCTGCTGCAGCAGGCAGCGCAGCGACAAAAGGAAAATCCGGGCACTATGTACGTCGGTACCGTTCTGCAACATCTTGTCGCAGCGAAGCTCACCATCGTTGCCCCAGAAGTAGAAATCAACGGCGCGTCCGTTGCTGACGATCCGACTGGGCGTGGAGGCGATTTCAATGTCGGCGACACAGCCATACACTGCACCACTGCCCCAGCATCCCTACTCATGGATAAATGCCAGCGCAACATCAAGGCCGGGCTGCATCCAATCATCATCACTGTACGCGACCGCGTCAAAACCGCATGGGACTTAGCCTCCGACATGGGCTTCGAAAACCGCCTTGAAGTTTGGGACCTGCAATCGTTCCTTTCCAGCAATGTGCACGAGCATGGTCACTTCACCAACGCAGCACGTCACGAAACCCTTTCGCGTCTGGTCAAGGCTTACAACCAAATCATTGACGAACACGAAAGCGACCCCAGCCTACATATCGAATATAACGGCTGATTAGTTTTATCCGCCCTGCATCCCGCAACCAGCTCGATACCCAATCGCTCTTTATGATGCATGCGTTCAGTCAGACAAAAGCTTGCTAGTATCAGTCAGCCAAGGGCTGGGCGCATGCATCATGCGCCCACTGACTGATACAAACATGATTTCCATGTAGGTTCCATGTTGCCGCAGGATGGTGCCAACCGGCGTCCTTGGAAACGTTGAAATCATTGAGATTCCGACATACATCTTCGCCTGCCACTGAATTCCATGTTGGCTCATTAGGTTCACTCTAGTTCCCACTAGATTCCCAGTAGACGCTGTATACACGAAGGATCAAAGCTAATCAAGCTCTTCCGATGGGTTAATAGTCCTTGAAAACACTAGGATTTCAGCACTCTTGCCCCCTCCAACCATCCACTTCCCACTAGATTCCCTCTTGTCCCTCTTGTCGTTGTAGAGCACACAACCAACACGCAAGGCAAACCCAAAAAACAGTGAAGGAAAGTCCTTACAACAACTTCAAGAACAATCTGTCCGCTTATCGCTAAGCTTCCACTCCTTCCCACAAGATTTCAGACACGAAGCATCGAATACAAGCTAAGACTCACAAGACATACCGCATACAAAGCACAGTCATGTATCATTCCGCACTATCCTGGATTTATGGCAGTAAATGTCAATGCATCAGCATCTCGCCGTAATTGGTCACGCGAGGAAACAATGATGGCGTTCGCCTTGTACATCGTGCTCGAGCCATGCGAATGTGACGACAAAGGGCTGACGTGCAACGTCTTGCATCGTTCCTGCGCCGCACTCCCAGCTCAGTGGCATTGAAAATCTGGAACATCGCAGCTTACGGCGACAACCGCAAGGCCCGCGGGCGCGTAGGCATGAAGCATGGAAGCAAACTCGATTCCCAAGTCTGGCAATGGTATGCCGAAGACCCCCGATGCTTTCATGGAGCAATGCCTGGATCTGCTTCGGCACGCGCTCCTGCAAGCGGACGCGAACGACTTCAGCCCGGTGCCACTGGCTTCCGACTGTAATTCTTCTTTCGAAACCGCAACGTTCCTGCTCATCGCCGAACGCGCACCCGCCGGAGAGGAACGACCGACAACCACGCTTCAGCGGGTCAACCAATCCTATTTCCGCAACTCACTATTGCAGAACTACCACAGCACCTGTTGCATCACCGGTCTGCGGCTTCCCACACTGCTGATCGCCAGCCACATCAAACCCTGGAAGGCATCGACTCCCACTGAGAAGACCGCGGCATCGAATGGCCTGCTGCTCAACGCCTTCCACGACCGCGCCTTCGATCAAGGCCTCATCTCCATCGATAACGACTATTGCATCATGGTCAACCACGACAAGGTGAAGCACTCCGACATCAACGACAAATGGCTCTATGACTTCGAAGGGCGCGAAATCTCATTACCGGCAATCAGTCAGCCTTCACATGAATTCATCGAATACCACCGCAAACACGTATTTCTCGCCGACGCCGCATAACAACACCGGTGAGGACCCCCAACCATCCCACGCTACCCCAGAGTATTAGGCAGATTTCTCCCCGTTATTTTTCACACATAAAGCATGTACTCAACATAACTACGGCGGTTGCCACAAACACTTTCTTTAGGAAGGGCCGTAGAGTCCTTCATCCCAATCGTCGCACCCGAAAAATGAAGTACAATGATTGGCATTAGGTAGATATGACCTACTAAGCAGGTGAACGACTTGACAAGCGTGATTCAAAGAACGGTGCAGTTCTACTGGCTCCGGCTGAGGTCTCGTGATGGTATCAGCAATGGAACCACGGGACATATCAATTGGATGAAGCGTCTCAGTGAATTTCGTGAATTCCCTTGGGAAAATAAAATACTCGATAATATTATTTTTGATTCTGTAACAAACAAGCATTATCCAGTACTTACAGTTTTTGAACAATTCCAGCCAAATTTTATGCAGCTCATTGATCAGGAACACAAGAGAGTCACTGATTTCATGGACAGCGAGGCATATAGCAACACAAACAATTTAGCAAAATCGTCAGCGTTCGCCTTCTTCCCAAAATATTCTCTTGTCAGCAGAGTAAGTGGCAATGCTGGTAAAAGCGTAGACCCCCTCAAAAAAGCACTAAACTATTACTGGCCTGAAGAAGATTATGAATGGGATGTTATTCCCGTCATCACAGCAGATAGCATCGAGCGTTTCAAAAAAGAACTTCGCGGAATAGATTCCCTCACAGCATCATTCACAACAAAAAATTTTATTGATAAAGCTTATGAAATAAAAGGTAACGCAGGAGAATTTTATCAAGAAATTGCACAAAAAGTGGGAGCCGATCTTGATATCGACATTAGGATTAGCCTGACAGACGATACAGCATATGGAAAAGCTCGTAGCGTTTTTAAAGACATAATGCAAGACTTCATCATATCTGCAGTAAATCAGAACAAAAAAGTTCAAGTAAGTGGACCTGATTTCGCAGACAAACTGTTGGAATTAAATTTAGTATCCCATCCTGTAGTAGAACAAAGCGAGATTACAATATCCAATGACGAACCCCGATTATTTACTGGACTAATCAATCATTTAATTGCTGTTTCAGTCGATAAAGAGACTTATTTATATGATATTTCAAAGAGTAATTAATGCCACATTTAACATTAATAAATGGAATTATGGCGCATCCCGCCACTGACATCCTAGGCGCAACCATGATAACCGCTACTTGGTGGCTTCTCAGCAATCCAGTACCTCAACTACCTGGAGATGGCAGTCCCAATGATTTATTCATCGGGCTATCGACCCTCTCCGGATTAGTCATGGCTACAGCAACATTTATATGTACGATGCTATACCAGTCAAATTCACCTTTGATGATAGAAGCACGAAAGAGATTCCCCGAAGAATTATCAAGAAACTGGCTAAGTATTATCATCTGGACTTTAACGACGGCCATTTTACCTTTATTTTCACTTTGCCTATGGGGAATAGATCGCATTACCTCATTCGGAATCGTAATCTTTAGCACATCGCTGCTGTTGGCAAAGGGAGGCCGTTCTATATACTGGTTAAACTACACGCTCTTCATGGAAAAAGCATCCTCAATACTTTCCCCTGTTTCGCGCAATCCAAAAAGCACCCGTTCATAACCACCCGTTTCGCCCCATCGCGACACGCCGTAGGGGCGGCGAGTTAAGCGGCGAAACACTTAATCGGCAGCTAAGAAACGTTGGAATTACGCCGAAAACAGCAAGTCGCTGCCGGAATCTCGTATTCTCCGCCAGTAGGGTTTTCGGATGATTCCGGAAGCCCTTTTTCATACCAAAAACGGCGATTTTACAATGGCCTGTTGCGTAGATGTGCGACGAAAAAGTTGCGAAACAGTGGGGGAGTTGCGCATATCGATGATTTCGTTCGCAGCGGCCTGCCGCCTTGCATTACGCTCGGAACGGTGACCGTTACCAGCGGAGAGAGATTACCGGCGGAAATTGCCGGAAAAGAAGGAGGACGGCGATGGCTGAGTCCGACGATGAGCTAGATATTCGGCGTGAGCTCGATACCCGCGATTCCCTGGCTTCGATGGCCCGCTATCATGCATCATCGCCGAGTGCTATCACCGCGCAAGTTCTGCCGCCAAGCTTCATTCCCACTGCGACTGGGCGTATTCGTCCTGTGACTGGTGCGTTTCCTGCAATCCAGTCGGACGAGCAGGAAAAGCAGTCGCAGCTTGGCCGTTCCGTTCGATCCATACGTTCATTGGCTGCAGGATCGCTTCGTAAATCGCAAGATTCCAATGCAGACGGTAATGACGATGACAACGGCAATAACGGTATTACGCCCCGCATGGCATCCAGCGCCCCGCACTACGTCGACTAACGTTATAAGGCTGCGAATCCTACTCAACAACCGTAATAAACGGACTTGCTGGCAATTCAAGATCGTTATAGAGCAGACTGGAAATAGCCGGATTTCCGCTCCACCAATAACGCACTTGAGTTACCGTGTTAAGATTCGAACTTCCATCAGCGGCACTCAGCACAATCTGCTTACCTTTGATTTGGGAAATCAGTACCTTCCGTGCCATTGGTGCTGTTATTGCCACTGGCCGTTCCGTCAGTTCCGTCACCGCCATCGGTGGCCGTGGATTCGTCGGCCTTCTGCAGGGCCTGCTTGAACTGCTTGGCCTGCTTGTCGTACTCGGCTTTTGCGGCGTTGGCTTTGCTGATGGTAGCGGAAGTGTCGGCGGCGCAGCTCAGCGTTTTCGGCGCGGTAACTTCCGTCTGGTGCAGTTCGGCAAGCTTGTCGAGATCGTAGGACCCGTCGAAGCTGGTGAACGCTTCGGAGATCTTCGCCTTCAGCTGGAACGCCTTGGAATAGGAGGTGTTCATGGCCGTGACGGCTTCCTTGCAGTCGTTGAGTGCGGCCAGGTCGCGCATTTGCTGCGATGCGCGCACGCCTGTGAATCCGAAGACCGCGCCCAGAACAACGACTACGACGACTACGGCGATGATGATCTGGCGGTAGATGTGCTTTACGCGCTGGTCCGTCCAAGCGTCGCCGTCGCTGATGCCTTGCGCTATGGCCGCGTCGAATAGGTCTTGCGGCTGGCGGGATTCGCTGGATTCGTGTGATTGCCGGTTGCTGGTTTCAGCCGTGTTGCTGCTGCTGATTGTGCGCTCTCCGGTTGCGTTGGTACTGGTTGCGTTGGTTTCGACTTCGGTTGCTTCGACTTCGTTGGAAGCGTTGCCGACAAGCGTATTCCCGGTATTGCCATCGGCATCGCTGGCAAATGCGCTGCTGACGGTCGAGCTGTTGACTGCGATACCGCTGGCAGCGGCGTCAGTGCTGTCGGCAGAAGTGTTGGTCGTTGCGCTTCCGGCAAGTGTTCTCGGTGTGTGTGACGAGGTACTTTCCTCGCTTGGCTTCTTGCCGTGCCGTGCCATAACCCCTCCAGAATCTGCCTACTATTCTGCACTCCCCGGTGACAGCTCCCGATTCAGGGCAATTGAATCACGTTCCGAGAGTCCACCTGAAATGCCAATATACAGCGTACGATACCCGTCCTTCCCCGATTTCCCACACTCGTGTTGTAGTCGTTAATGCATTCAGGTATTCTCTGGAGTTTTATTCGTCTGTGGTAACTTCTTAAAAATTTTGAGAAGTGTTGGTGGAAACTTCTTAAAATTTTTGAGAAGTGTTATGCTGGGATTGTTGGGTGTTTCGCAACGGACGGCGAAAGGAAGAACTTATGGTGCCGGATAATCCATGTGAATCGTATGCCATGCTGGTTCGTGAGTCCATGCAGTTTGACATTCCTACGCCGTCACGCCGCATCGAAATCATACGCGAGCTGCCGCAGCCGGCAGTGTTCAATGCTGTGCACATCATCACTGGCATCCGACGTTGCGGCAAAACGTTCTATCTTTTCCAGAAAATTCATGATTTGTTACAAAACGGCGTCTCGCGTAATGATATTTTCTATTTCAACTTCGCTGACGATCGTCTGCAACCAATGCAAGACACCGTGCTCAACGATATTGTTACGGAATACTGGCGGCAATATCCCGACTCTCGTGACCATGGCTGCTACCTCTTCCTTGACGAAGTGCAAGAATGCGCCAATTGGCAGGGATTCTGCCAGCGCATAGCCGAACATGAAGCTGTGACGCTAGTCATTACTGGATCGTCTTCGAAACTGTCCAGCGAAGAAATCGCAACGAATTTCCGAGGAAGATCTCATCCGCATGCCATGGCGCCACTGTCTTTCCGTGAATTCTGCGACTTTCGGGGAATCGAAACGCCTACAGCGGGCAGCACTCTTGCCGATGCCGTGTTTTCTCCGCGAGAGATTACTAGATTTGAAGCCGCATACAACGATTATTTGACTATTGGTGGCTTCCCTGCAGTGCAACGTATGGTTGAAGCTGATCGTATTGAAACGCTCCAAGGTTACGTGCGGGACGTGGTTGCGCGTGACGTTGCCGAGCGTCTTGGTCGTGAAAACATTACTCTCGCCACGCAGATAGCGCTGTTTTTGCTGCGCAATACGGCCTGCGAGCTGTCTACCAATGGTCTTGTGGAAACGTTGCGAGCGGTCGGCTGGAAAATCTATTGGGATAAGGCGAATACGTTACTCGAGCTGTTCAAGCAGGCATTTCTGGTGTATCAGCTTGAGGAGTATTCCACCATGCTCAAGCCGGGTAGTACCGCAGTGCCGAAAATGTATGCCGTCGATCAGGGTATGGTTCACGCGGTGTCACGCGCCAACCAGCAAGATATTGGAAAACGACTGGAAACTGCGATTTTCTGCGAACTGCAGAGACGAACTTCCGGTAGGCGTACGGAAACAATCACTTCGTACACTATGCCGACGTCCAAACAGGAGAAAGTTGACTTTCTTATCGGCGATGCTCTTGCTACGGAACCGTATGGGCTTATTCAAGTGTGTGCCAATATGGGAAATGAGAAAACCAGAGCGCGAGAAATCGGCTCTCTGCAAGCGGTTATGCAACGTACCAACGTTGATTCCGGCCTGATTCTCACGCTTAACGAGGGAGAAACCATTGAACTTCCCGATTCCACTGGCACGATCCACGTACTCCCCTCCTGGAAATGGTCCCTCTACGAAGCGTGATGGGAAGGTCAGCGAGAATGCTGGAAAGGAGATATGGAAATGGATGATGCCATATCGGTGCCCCTAACGAGCTAGTCGATTCTTATCAGTGTGTAATGCGTGAGATGTGGGGATTGGAATGATTTTTGGAGTTGGGGATGGACGGGGTTGTGGGTTGCAGTTAGAGTTGGCGATTAGGGCGTTCGCGCCGAATATTTGGGGCTGATGACTTTATTCAAGAGAGGCTGACGAATGGTTTCGCCACATCATGTTGTGAAGATTGCGACTGCGCTGTCTGCGGTTGCGTTGACGGCTTCCGTCGCGGTTGCGCCGGCTTACGCATTGCAGGATATTGCGATTGAGGATGCTGTTGCGCAAAGCGGTTCCGTTACTGCAGATAATGGCGTTGTTATGCAGTCTGACGATCAGCCGGATGATCAGACGGGCGACCAGCAATCGCAAGACAGCATGCCTGACAATCCGAATGCGAAACTTCCAGGCACCGTCAGTGACGAGATTTCCGACGATGCAACTGTAGTTTCGGAAGACCTGGCCGTTACCCCCGAAGGTGAGGTCAAGAATATTGAAACCGGCGAAACCGTGACCGACACAACACTGGTCGGCACGAAAGATCAGCAGCCGGATCCGCTCGCCAAAACCAACGGCGAATCCTTCATTCCGGTAAGTGCGGAAGATGTCAAAAATGCTGTAGCCGACGCGAACGTACAGCTCTCCAAATTCGAAAGCAATGAATACGGCGCGCACTGGGGCACTTACAACAATACGAAAGCCTTCTTCGACTACCAGAACAACCTGTTCGTGCAGCAAGCCAAAGGCGTGATTGACGTTTCCGAATGGCAAGGCGACATCGACTGGGCCAAAGCGAAAGCCGACGGCGTGGAAGGCGCGATCATCCGCCTCGGCTACGGTTGGGGCAACAATGCTGACAAGAAAGCACAACGTAACATTTCCGAATGCAAGCGACTCGGCATCCCGTTCGGCATCTACTGGTATTCCTACGCGGATACTCCGTCGATTGCCAAAGGAGAAGGTACCGACGTGGTCGCCAAACTTAGGCAATTCGGTGTGAATCCGAGCGACTTGGCGTACCCCGTGTACTACGACCTGGAAAAGTGGACGTGGGAGGGGCATCAGCCACCCACCGATCCGAACGTGTACAACGATATCGTCAACAATTGGTACAGCGCACTGCAGTCCGCCGGATACAAGAACCTGAGCGTCTACTCGTACACCAGCTACCTGCAAGGGCCGCTGAAACATGCCGACATTTACGCTAAAACCACGTGGGTGGCGCAGTACGGCGCTCGCATGGGATTCGACTCGTTCCCGACCGACAGTCGCGGATGGCAATACACCAGCTCCGGCAAAGTGGACGGCATTAGCGGCAACGTGGATATGAATGCGTTTGGGAATAAAGCGTATGTGAATGGCGGGAGTAACAATGATTTACAAGCGGCCATTGATGTACGCAAAATGACTGCAGTTACCATTCCGAATGGCAATTATTACATCAATGTTCGTTCCAAAGTCGCGTCCAGTGTTGATATTCCTGGTGGAAGTGCCGCAGATTCCACCGCCATTCAGTTGTATTCCGGTAACGGTTCCAAGGCTCAACAGTTCACTTTTACTAGGCAGTCTGATGGAAGCTACGAGATCGTCAATGTGAATTCCGGCAAGGCTTTAGACGTGCGTAATGGTGTCGCTGAGAATAACGCTATAGCACAACAGTATTCTCGAAATAATTCTCAAGCTCAACGATGGTTTATTCGTGACTCTGGAGCGGGATATTATTTGCAATCCGCTCTCGGTAATTGGGTTCTGGATTTGAGCGGTGGAAATACTGCGAATGGTGCTGCGATTCGGCTGTATACGCCAAATGGCACTGCTTCACAGCTGTTTGTTGTTTCGTCAAGCGATGTCAACATAGCTACTGGAGTATCGATGATTATCACTTCGGCTGCGAATAAAAAACTTGTCACGGATGTGACGAGTGCATCGACGGCGAACGGGGCACGAGTTCAGCTGTATTCAAGTAATAATACGAACGCCCAGAAATATCGATTTGAATCAATTGGCAATGGAACTTATAAGATCGTCAATATTAATTCCGGCAAGATGCTGGATGTGTCTGGCGGATCCACTGCTAATGGAGCGGCATTGCAGCAATATACGAGTAACAATACTGTTGCTCAGCAGTGGACGGTGCGGAATTACGGCAGTGGCAAGATTGCGTTGGTGTCGGTAAACGCCAACAAAGCTGTCGATATTCCAGGTGGCAATGCTGTGCAGCAGGCTCAGCTGCAGCTTTATTCGCCGAATGGCACTGTTGCTCAGCAATGGTTGGTCGCAAAGGCGCCGTTGACGTTGCGCGAACGTTTGAACGAAACCGCAACCAAGCATAGGCAGGATCTGCCGGATGGTACGTACACGTTCGGATCGAAGCTTAATACGTCTATGAAGATGGATGTAAGCGGCGCTTCCCGTTCAAATTATGGAAACGTGCAGATCTGGGCAGGTAATGGTACCAATGCTCAGAAGTGGAAAGTGACGCATGATTCCAACGGGTATGTGACGTTAACTAGTGTGAACTCCGGCAAAGTTTTGGATGTGAATGGCGGCGTATCTGCCAACGGAACCAACGTGCAACAGTACGATTCCAATGGAACATACGCTCAGAAGTGGATAGCAGTCAAAAACTCCGATGGCTCATACACTTTCCAGTCAGCGCTCGCGGAAAACAAAGTCCTTGATGTTTCGGGTGCTTCTACCTCGAATGGTGCCAATGTGCAGCTATATGCCGCAAATGGCACGAATGCCCAAAAGTGGGTGAAGTAGCAGACGAATTAACCGATAAAATATGGCTGAGGACAAGTATCTTTTTGCTCTCAGCCATATTTGGAATCTGTGCTATTTCTGGCGCCGCATCATGGCGAATTGATTGGCGTCAATGATGAATGCTTTGCGGTCGTTCTTGGCCATGACATCGAGGATGATGCCGGTGATGAACAATAGCAGTCCGGCAATGACGAGCATGACCGCGCCGATAAGTGTGGGGAATCGCGCCACCATGCCGGTGTGCCAGAAGTCCATGGTTACGCTGCCGCATAGCACGATGCCGATGATGCCGATGATGGCGCCAAGTCCACCGAAGAACGGCAGTGGCTTGTATTCGCGGATCATACGGAAGATGGTGCTCATCACCTTGATGCCGTCTCCTACGGTGTCAAGCTTGCTGACGGATCCAGCCGGCCGATCGCGGTACTGAATTGGCATCTCGAACAGACGCAGGTTGTTGTTCAACGAGTGGATGGTCATTTCGGTTTCGACCTCGAAGCCGCGCGACAACACGGGGTAGGTTTTGACGAAGGTGAAGGAGAAGGCACGGTAGCCGGTCATGATGTCGGTGACGTTCGCATGGAACAGGCCGTTGATCGAACCGCGCACCAGACGGTTACCGAAGTTGTGGAACGGGCGCTTGTTCTCTTGGAAGTAGGTGGAGCTCAAGCGGTCGCCGATTACCATGTCGTAGTCTTCGAGCACCTTATCCACCATGGCAGGTGCCGCGTCTGCCGGGTAGGTGTCGTCTCCATCCGACATGACGTATACGTCGGCATCGATGTCTTCAAACATGGCGCGGATCACGTTGCCCTTGCCTTGGCGTGGTTCCTTGCGAACGATCGCCCCCTCGGCTGTCGCGATTTCGGCGGTGCGGTCGGTGGAGTTGTTGTCATACACGTAGATGTCGGCATTCGGCAGTGCTGTTTTGAAATCGCGTACCACCTTGCCGATGGTGACTTCCTCGTTATAGCAAGGAAGCAGCACCGCAACGGAAACGTTTGAATTTTCAGACATGTGCTCTATTATAGCTTTTGTGCTAGCCGTTTTTTGATTTTGCACGAGTTCGTTCACGCTTGGATTTGTTGCTTGCTTGGAATAATGGCGATGTGTTTGCAGTATACCTGCCGTAAAATGAAACATTACTTTGAAAATACGATGGAAATGGTCGAACTGGGGCTGGATGGTCTGTAACAAAACAGGTCCTGTCCCTGACAGCACCGTTACGGAGAGGCTCTTCGATGGACTATGGACTCAAGTTGTTTTTATTTTGAGATGTTGGATGGAATACTGCACAAAAACGTAGTGGACAATCGCTTTGGTTTTGAATTTGATGTAATGCCGCCAAGTTTATTGAATGGTCGTATTGTTATTCCTAAGAAAATTCCTCCAATTTACTCTTCTTATATTTCTTGAAGGATGAGAGACGATGCTAGGTGTTACGTAATATTGTAAATATGGTAATGCAAGGGCCTCACATAACACATGAAGTTGGGATAACGCACTTGAAGATTAAAAGAGGAGACGAAAAAGGAATGGACGACCAAAAACAACTCGTGCAGATAAAGGATTTATTCTCCCAATGGAAACGGCTGTTATCGGTACTGTTGGGTGCGATTGTTATAAGTTGGGGCTGCACTAAGATCTATCCAGTATATTCAGAGAGAATCCTCAATCTTCATCTGCCTAAGACTGAACTACATATCGAGCTTTTACGTTTTGTCATTTTTCTTCCGCTATGGGCGTTAGTGTGCTCGTTTTTTGCATTTGGTTTTACCAAGGTAGGTGATTGGCTCCATTGTCATCGTTTCTATGTAGGCGCAGGCGTGATTGTATCCGCAGTGGTGTTAAACATCAGTGGATCATCATTGGGAATATGGAATTTCTGGCTGGGTGAAGATGGTACGCAAGATCTTGTTTTTGGAGTACCTCGTTCCATTCGGTCAGATGAGTATGCGGTGGGGACTCCATTAGCATTTGCCCAATCGTATAATGATTACGGCTATTTCAATGCATTATTCGGTAATAAACCAGCTGACATGTTCATTATCAAAGATGCACCGGTGTGGTTTCCTACGGAAGTTTTCCGTCCATTCCATTGGGGCTATTTATTATTGGGCAACTCAGCGGGCTTGGCATTCTATTGGAATGCTCGTTTGGTCGTACTGTTTTTAGCTGCTTACCAGTTTTTCTTGTGTATTGGTGACAATAAAAAACAAGGTGGAGCGTCTCGGCTTTTAGCCGTTTTGGGCGCAGTACTCATTACTTTTGCGCCGCTTACACAATGGTGGTTTGCGGTCAATGGTTTACCTGAGATGCTGATTGCTGTATTCGTTTCGATTTGTTGTTTCGATTGCATGCTTCACAGGCAGGAAAGTTGGATTAGGCTATTGTGCTGCGCAATAGTTATGCAGTGCGCAGGCATGTTCATTTTGACCCTATACCCTGCGTGGCAGATTCCAATGGGATATGTTCTCGTGGGTCTCATCATTGCTATTATTTGTCGTTACTGGGGAAAAATACATTTTAAACGTGTCCAGATTGTCGGTTTGGGCATCTTGCTCGTAGTTTTTGCAGCACTTATGGGAATAGCTCTAAATGAGTCATTAAATACTATTCAGTCAGAAATGAATACATCATATCCTGGATCACGAGTATCAACGGGAGGAGGACGTTCATTCTTTTTATTGTTTTCTTCCTTGGCTACGTTCTGCTTACCCTTTAAGGAATTCTTTGCAAGCACAATGCTTGTCGGTAACAATGTTGAAGTGGCGGCATTCATCGATTTATGCCCGCTGGGCATTTTGTTCGCTGTCTCAAATATGGTGAGGCGACGGAAGATAGATTTTCTTGATTGCTATTTTATCCTGTTCATCGTTTTTCTTTCTGTATTTGGAACTACCGGGTTCCCGGCATGGCTATCGAAATTAACATTCATGTCTTTAGTCCCTAGTGGGCGAACGACTGTAGCTATTGGTATATGCAATATAATTTTGCTTGTTCGATGTGCAAAAGAGTGGTGCGAAAATCATTCCGCTACTTACAAGATCATTGTGGCAGGTTTGTATGCCGTGTTGTCTGTTGGTGCCGCGCGGCTGGCATTTCACCCTTATCTTGGGAATTTGCTAACTATAATCTGTCTATTAGTGGGGATTATTCTTGTTTGTGCAGTTGTTCTTCAGGGGCAAACAATAAATAAGCTCGTTGTTCCAGGGACTATATTTGCAATAGTTTTTTCCGGCATGTCAATCAATCCCATACAATATTCTACACGTCCTCTTACCGATCAGCCAACAATTAATCAGATACGTACACTGCAGAATGAAGACCCAGGTGTTTGGATTACTGAGGGTGATAATTCTGCGTTTTTAGCGAATTTATTAGTGGCCAACGGAATAAAGACTTTCAATACTGTGGCTGTGACACCTGATATTCAAGGAATGAAACGTATTGATCCGAATGGGAAATGGCAATCTGTCTACAATAGGTATGCATTCATAGGAATGAATATTGTAGATAAACCTGCGAAGCAGTTGTTTACTTTGGTTTCTCCTGATGCATACACGATTAATCTGACTCCTGAACAATTGAGGAAACTCAGTGTGAATTATGTATTATCATCAAATGATTTAGATAAAAAGAATTTTGACGGTTATCGGTTCGTGCGTATAGGAAAAACTATTAGTGGAAAAACACCTTTCGAATTATGTACACTAAAATAGCTGGTTAAAAAAACGTCACCACCTCGAGAATGGCGTGTCAATCCAGTCCGAAAAAGCGGCGGGTTTTAGTCCAGTTGAGCGGAAAGACTCGCTGCCATTATTGTTTGGTTTCTATCCCATCAGGGCGTGGGTACGCCTGTACGACTCGCCCTCGAACCTGATCATCCTGCCGTGATGCATCGTCCTGTCCACTATCGCGGTGGCCATGCTCGGGTCGCCGAACACGCGTCCCCAGCCACTGAACTCGATGTTCGTGGTGTAGACCACGTTCTGTCGCTCGTACGCGTTGGTCACGACCTGGAACAGGAGCCTGAGCCCTCCTCGTCGATCGGCATGTAGCCGAACTCGTCGATGACCGGGAGCCTCGCCCTGGCGATCTGTGTATTTCGTCAAATTGAGATGGACGTGTTCGGCACTTAATCTGAACACCGTCGGCGGTTGGTTCCTTGTTTTGTTGTTTGTTTGGTTTATTTCATGAGGGAATGTCTGTTCCGGTAGGATTCGCCGTGGAAGCGGAGGATCCTGCCGTGGTGGACGATGCGGTCGATGACCGCGGCGGCCATGTCCCCGTCGCTGAACACGTCGCCCCACCTGCCGGACTCGAGGTTCGAGGTGAAGATGACGCTGCGGGTCTCGTAGCTGTCCGCGCCGGCCTGGAACAGGAGCCTGGCCCCGTCGATGTCGATGGGCAGGTAGCCGAGCTCGTCGATGACGGCCAGCCCGGCCCTGCCTATCGACTTGAGCTCGGCGTCCAATCTGTTGTCGTCCTTGGCCTTCCTCAACCGCATGACCAGGCTGGAGGCGGTGAAGAACCTCACGGGGATCATGCGCTGGCATGCGAGCATGCCGATCGTGATGGTCAGGTGGGTCTTGCCGCAGCCGACGTCGCCGTAGAGCACGAGGTCCTCGGCCCGTTCGACGAATTCCAGGCTTTCCAGCTGCTCGCGTCCCCAGTCGGCGGGGAACGGAGGCCATGCCCCCGGTCGTAGCCGTCAAGCGTCTTGCTCTGGGGGAACCCGGCCTGTCTGGGCAGCCGCCGCCGTTTGGATTCGGCCCGGCTCGCGTTCTCCTTCTCGAACAGGTTGGCGAGGAAGCCGAGCTGGCCGGGCGTGGCGTCCTCCAGGGCCTTCTCGAGCACGCTGTGTGTCAACGGCAGGTTGCGGGCGAGGCCCATGACCTGTTCCGGCGTGGCCTTGTCAAGAACGCGGCCGCCGCGCTGCCGCGGTTTTTGCTGGCTCATTCGGCCTCCTTCATGTATTTGTCGTAACGCTTCAAATCCTGCCCGCCTTCGGTTCCCGCACCCTCGAGGATGCGTTTGGCGCATGTGCCGATCGCTGCGCGGTCGACGGTCCGTCCCGCGTCGATGACGGTTTCCACCGCTTTGACCGTGGCGGCGAACCCGCAGTCGGCGGCCACGACGCGGATGCCGTCGAGCAGATCGGAGCACGTGCGTGCGTCCATGCGGTCGAGCAGGGCTCGCACGGTTTCGGGGAAATCGTTCCTGATCGGGCTTTCGCCCCATATGCGGGGCTTTCGCGCGATGATCGCGAGCAGGCTCGCCGGATCCACCCGGGTTTTCGCCGAATGGCCCCAGATCCTCTCCAGCGTGGTGATCGTTTCGCCGTCGGGGCCCCGCAGTTCGATCTCGAAGACGCGCACCCCGGCCTGCAGGCGCATGGAACGCCATTTCGGTCCGGCCAGATACCGGTTCGCGTCGATCGTGGCGGCGCCGGTCTTGTCGGTTTTCACGCTCCTCCGGTCGCACGGGTCGAACCGCACGCCGGGCAATGGAAGCATGTGGTCCTTCTCCGCCTCGAACAGTTCGATCACCGGAACATCATGCCGGTAGTGATCCGATCCGGCGACGCGTTCGCACGCGTCCAGCCACACTCGCGTCAGCGTTTGGAAGCTCTCGGCCGACGGCATCGGCACCATCAGGTTGCGCCTGACGAAGCCGACGGCGTTCTCCACACTGCCCTCCTCATGGCCGGAATACGGGTTGCAGAACCGCGGCTCGAACCCGTAATGCGCGCAGAACAGGGAGAACAAGCGGGTCTGGGCGGCCGTGCCGTCCGGCCTGCGATGGCCCACGCCGGTGGCGTTGTCGAACACCACCACCCTAGGCGCCATGCCCATGCGCTCGAAGATCCACGGCAAACCCTGGCACACGCACTCCGAGGTCTCGCCGGGAAGGGCGACCACCCAGCGCATGTTCGAATACGGGAACGACACCACCGGGAAATGCACCACGCGTTCGACCCCGGCGATCACGGCCCTGGCCTGGCCGAAATCGACCTGCGCGCTTCTCGGCGCCCACTCCAACTCGGCGAAGCCGTCCGACTCCATGCGATGCTCCCGCCTCCAGCGCTTGACCCAGCGCTGCACCGACGAATACGAGCCCGTGAACCCGCACTCCGCCACGAGCCGCTCGTACACGCGCGTCGCGGTGTGGCGCTGCTTGACGGGCATGCGCAGATCCGCGGCCGGCCACCCGTCCACGACGGCCGAATACCCCGCATCGGCCAGCGACCTGCCCGCATGCCCCGAGCCAAGGGGCTTGGGAGAGTAATCCCCGTGGTTGGCGTACTTGACCACGGTCGTGCGCGATACGCCGAGTTTCCGCGATATCTCCCTGTGGCTCAAGCCCTGGCGGTCGAGCTGCCTGATACGCTGTCGGACACACACCGGTGTCGTCATTTCCTTTCCTCCCGAAAACCATCAGTTTGGTTGACAGGCACTCGGGAATCCATCAAGGAACTGGACGATGCCGGTGTTCTCATTCCACCGGTGCCATCACCGCCGACACCGTCCAAATTGAACGCTCAGGGTGTTCAGGAACAAATGCCGACAGTGAACACCTTTATTCGATCACACACAGATCTGCCGGAGCTCCGCGTCGAGCCGGTCCTCCCGTTTCGCGCGGCGCAGCCGCATGAGCAGCCCGGTCGCGGTGAAGAACCTGACTGGTATCGCACTCATGCACGCGCGCCTGCCCAACGCGACCGCGAGATGCGTCTTGCCGGTGCCGACGGGCCCGTAGTGGATTGGCAACGGCGTGTTGGACAGTTCCTTAGAGGACGAGTCCCTGTTCGGTGAATTCCTTCGGGCTCCGGTATCCGAGGGTGAAGCGGAGCCGCCGGCCGTCGGACCACCACACGCAGTCGTTGAGGTCGCGCCTCAGCTGCTCGATCGTGGCGTAGCGGTTCCGGCACACGAGCTCCTTCCTCAGCAGCCTGTCCGTCGACTCGACCACGGCGTTGTCATAGGGGTTGCCCTTGCGAGATAGCGATCCTTTGATGCCGAACACGTCGAGCAGCTCGTCGATCCTCGTGTTATCGAACCCGCCGCCCCGTTCCGTGTGGAACACGCGGACGTCCGCCAGCGGGAAGTCGAGCGTGGCGAACGTGCCCAATACCAGGCCCGCGTCCCGGAACCGCCCGGCGGAATAGCCGGCGATGCCCCTGTCCGCCAGGCCGGCCAGCAGACACACGTACGCCCACCCGTTGCCGACCCTCACGTAGGTAAGGTCGCTCGCCAGGTGCGTGTGCGGGGCGTAGCCTTCGAACTCGCGGTCCAACAGGTTCGCGAGCTTCGCCTCGTTGACCCGCGTCTTGTGCGGTTTGAACCGTCTGCGCGTACGCGCTCGTCATGCCCTGTTCGCGCATGATGTTGCCGATACGTCTCCTGGACGCGGTGACGCCCCTCCTTTCTAGAGCGGCCTTGATTTTCCTGGCGCCGTAGCGTTCGCGGCTGTCGTGCCAGACCGCGCGCACGTCGCCGGCGATCGGATCCACGCGATCGGTCTCGGGATGCCCGGTCATCCAGTAGTAGGTGGAGCGGGGAACGCCCAGTATCCTGCATTGCGCTGATATCGGGCAGCGGGCGGCGTTGGCCCGTATCACGTCCGCTTTCGTGCGAATACCGGCGCCGCTTGTTCTGAAACGTCCACCTCCATCTCCAACTGTCGGTTGCGTCTCCTCGGCTCGATAAGCTCGTTCCGCTCGGGCGTGCGGTTGTCCGAGGCCCGGGTGGAGCCGCCGTTGCGGATGCCCCGAACCCAGCGCCGCGGGGTCGATCGCGCGATGTCGCGCTCGGCCCTGATCTCCCGGGACGGCTTGCCGCTCTCGTACGACTGCACGATCTGCCGTTTGAACGCCTCGTCGTAGTGGCGGGGACGTTTCGGGCCGGCCATCGTCGGCCTCCAATCTCATGTCATTCGTCCCTCATCGGACTGTCTAATACATTGTAGCCAATCCATCCAATTAACAACGTCCAACAAACGGGGCGCAGTTCAGATCGGCGCCTGGGTCTTTTTTACGACCTCCACCACCTCCCGCATCAGCGCGTTCTCCAGTTCCAGTTCCTCGACCCTGCGGCGCAGCGCCTCCGTGTCGTCGTTGCCGTCCCCGGCATTCCGGTTTCGCCACGGTGCGGACGCGGTCTTGCCGTTCTGCGCGGCGTTTCTGTTCCTGGCCTGCAACGCGGCCATGCCGCCTTTGCGGTACGCCTTGACCCAGTTGTGGACGGCTCCGATGCTCACGCCGAACTGTCGGGCGGCCTGCTTCCGCGCATGCCGCCCGACAGTTCGATCGCCTTGGTCCTCGTCTCCAGCGGGATGATTGGTTTCGCCATATAGCCAGCATACCGGGGATCCTTTGCCAGCCAGCGTTCCAGGCACTGTCTGGTCGGGTATCCCAGGTGCTCCACCACTTGGGCAGTGGTCATCGGCGTGGTGAAGTACAGGTCCACCGCACGCCGCCGTCCCTCGGGACCGGACATACGATAATCCTTTCGTTCAGTCTCCAAGAAAACATCCGCAGCCCCCTACCAATTACGCCAATGTTGATTCCGTCAATGGACTCAACATTGGCGTAACTTATCTAAATCTATTTTGGATTGATCATTAGTTTTTCTAATACGTGGATTAGTGTATTTTGGATAGGATGCACAACAATATTGTCAAAAATCCATGCAATAAATGCCAAAATTAAAAAAAACGGCAATAAGAATGATGCCGGAAGTCAAGGTCATCGACATCATTCCGCTGGGGTGTGAAGGGGATGTTTTTGAAGCAAGAATCCAAGTAAGTTGTCCGATTGATTGATTTTGATGAATCAGATAAATTCCAAAAACAGTACTTGCAAGGGAATTGACGGTGACAATATACCGATTGCTATGAGGCCTGGTGTTGCTTACCAGTAATAAAGCAAAAAGTAATGCGATGAGGCTAAGGGGAATTAACGGAATTGTGCCAAAATAGAACGTGGGGTCCACGAGAAAAAACGAGCAATTCCGACTTGTTGTTGTGCTGCAAGAATGAAAAGGAAAAGCAAAGAGAGTCCGATACACCCAGATACCACAAGGAGAAGCGTTGCACTGGCTTTCGTTAAATTCAATGTTTTCTGCTTTTTGTATGTGGTTAAGCAGCCTCCAACCATATAACAAAGAACGGCATATGTGGCTGGGGTCCAGAAAAGACCATTATATCCTAGACCGCAAAATGAGACAAAAGGGAGTAGGCTGAAGGCCGCAAAAAGAATCATGAGAAAAATGATTTGGCGCTTATCGCAGTGTCTAAAAAGAAGATTTACAAAAGGCGAAAAAAGCAACATGATTACATAAGCGGTAATGAACCAATATTGATTATTGAATACTGGTAAAACCCCTTATAAATGCGTTGAACTATTTCCATTCGTGACCATTGTAGGGGTTCTCTCATAGAGCCAGGTTTGACGGCATGCAGCACGAAACTCAGCAAAAGTAGTGTTGCGCTATATAAGAAGACCTGACTTACTGTTTTAGCGATTCGTTGCCAACGAAAGGATTTTTTAACTAAGAAGAAACCAGATATTGTAAAGAAAAAGCAGACACCAATTTGTCCAAAGAATTGATCAATTGTTATAAAGAAAGAGCCACGCCAACCGGATTCCTGTTCTAATTCCCATGGCATAAATGCAACAAAATGGCAAACGAGAATCGCGAGCATTGCCAAAATGCGAAGAAGTTCAAATCGGCTATCTCTTGATACAGCGTGGCTCTCTTCCAAAGATGTTTTTCCTTGCTACTTGTCTAGTTCCTTGGCGACGTACGCCTTCAGGGATTCCTCCCAATCAGGCACGTCCAGGCCCGTGGCCTCGATCTTGGCCAGGTCCAGCGCGGAATACGTCGGGCGCGGGCTCACCGGCGCCTTCGCGTTCGCGAAATACTCCGCCGTCGAGATCGGGACCACCCTGTCGCCGTTGCCGTTCGACAGGTCGAACACCTCACGCGCGATGTCCGCCCAACTCCTCACCGCGCCCGAACCGGTCAGGTCGTACGTGCCGTACGCCGCGCCGCCGTCGAGCAGGTGGAAGATCGCCTCGGCCATGTCCCCGGTGAACGTGAGACGACCGTACTGGTCATCCACCACCGTCACCTCCGGCAATTCGCCCTTCGCGACCCTGTCGGACAGACCCATCATGGTCTTGACAAAGTTGCGTCCCTCGCCGATCACCCAGCTCGAACGCAGGATGTAATGACGCGGCGCGTTCGAAACCGCGATGTCGCCCGCGGCCTTCGACTGCCCGTACACGCCCAACGGGGCGAACGCCTCCGTCTCGTCATGCAGTTCGCGCGACCCGTCGAACACGTAATCGCTCGACACATGCACGAGCGTAATGTTGTGCTCGCGCGCGACCCGGGCCAAAAGGGCGGGTCCCTGGGCGTTCGCCTTCCAGGCGAGGGCGCGTCCCTCCGGGGTCTCGGCTTTGTCGACCGCGGTGTACGCGCCCGCGTTGATGACCGTGCCGTACAGGCTCCAGTCGAATTGGTCGTACTGGGCCGGGTCGGAGAAGTCGAACGTGTCGATGTCGTTGAACTCGAAGCCCTCCAAACCATGCGCGTCCACATAGGCTCGGATCGCGCGGCCCAGCTGGCCGTTGCAGCCCGTCACCATCGTGCGGCGCGGCGCCATCGGCTTCGCGTCCCTCAACATGGGATGGTGCAGGTCCGCCTCGGAGCGTTCGGAGTCCTCCAGCGGGATCGGCCAGTCGATGTGCAGGTCCGGGTCGGCGAGGTTCACGAACGTGTACGTCTTCTTCTGCTCCAAGCTCCAGTGCGCGTTCACCAAGTACGTGTACACGGTACCGTCCTCCAACGCCTGGAAGCTGTTGCCCACGCCACGAGGCACGTAGATCGCCTTCGACGGATCCAACACGGTCGTATACACCTGGCCGAAGCTCTCGCCCGGACGCAAATCCACCCACGCGCCAAACACGCTGCCGGCCGCGATGCTGATGTACTTGTCCCACGGTTCCGCGTGGATGCCTCGCGTCACGCCCTTCTTCGCGTTGTAGCTGATGTTGTTCTGCACCGGGCCGAAATCAGGCAGGCCCAGATTCGTCTGCTTCGCGCGCTGCCAGTTCTCCTTGAACCAGCCACGGTTGTCGCCATGCACCGGCAGGTCGAACACGATCAGGCCCGGGATGTTCGTCTCCACGGCCCTCAGATCTTTTTCGAAATCCATGAGATCCATCCCTTTCACTGGCCCTGCTGCTTGTAACGCGCTTCGGTCGCGGCCTTGGCCGGCTCCCACCACGCACGGTTCTGCGTGTACCATTCGATCGTCTGCTTCAGGCCCGATTCGAAGTCGGTGTGCCTCGGCGTCCAGCCGAGCTCGGTGCGCAGCTTGGTCGAGTCGATCGCGTAACGGCGGTCGTGGCCCGGACGGTCCTTGACCCAGTCGAACGCGTCCTCGCTCTGTCCCATCATCTTCAGGATCATGCGCAGCACGGTGATGTTGTTCTTCTCGCCGTCCGCGCCGATCAGGTACGTCTCGCCGATGCGGCCCTTCGTGAGAATCGTCCACACGCCCGAGCTGTGGTCCTCGGTGTGGATCCAGTCGCGCACGTTCTCGCCCTTGCCGTACAGCTTCGGACGCCGCCCGTCCAGGATGTTCGTGATCTGGCGCGGGATGAACTTCTCCACATGCTGGTACGGGCCGTAGTTATTCGAGCAGTTCGAGATCGTGGCGCGGATGCCGTACGTGCGCGTCCACGCGCGCACCAGCATGTCGGACGCGGCCTTCGTGCTCGAATACGGGCTGGACGGATGGTACGGCGTATGCTCCGTGAACCTCGCCGGATCGTCCAAGGCGAGGTCGCCGTACACCTCGTCCGTACTCACATGATGGTAACGGATCCCATACTTCCTGACCGCCTCGAGCAGGCGGAACGTGCCCTCCACGTTCGTCCTCAGGAACGGTTCCGGATCCGCGATGGAATTGTCGTTGTGGGACTCGGCCGCGTAATGCACGATCGCGTCATGCCCCGGCACGATTTTGTCGAGCAGATCCGCATCGCAAATGTCGCCCACCACGAGCTCCACACGATCCTCAGGCAGGCCCGCGATGTTCTCCGGATTGCCCGCGTACGTGAGCTTGTCCAGCACGGTCACATGCACGTCCGGATGGTTCTCCACCACGTAATGCACGAAATTCGAACCGATAAAACCACAGCCACCGGTCACAATAATGTTATGGGGAATAAACACTTCATCAGCCATGCTCTCATATCCTACAAGGGGGTGGGTACCCCGTGGAAACGCCCCGTTGGATGAGCCTATTCGGCGATGCCGTTATGACGCAAGCCGACAAGACACCTTTCGGTTTCCAGTCACCTGCAAGCTTCAAGTTCCTGGTCCGGTTTGAACTGGCGTTGGACGTGCATAAAGCAAAAACAGGCCACATTGCGATCATCTATTACATATGCCTCAAGCTTGTTGACTGCTTTTAGCCAGAAAGATGACTCATGAGTTTAAGGATGATTTGTCTGTCCTTGTTCAAATCGAATTTTCTAGCAAAAATCATCCCGCAGTTAACGAGTTCATCATAATCCTTTATGGTGAAAGTGTAAGGGCTGCCCCTCATCCAATCGATATGGCGGAGGCATGATTCAGATGAATCGTCTTCTTTGAACCTGTATATACGTTTCTTGTAATCGGGATTGTTGAATGCAAGAGTCTGTATAAAGAATTCATCAGGGCTGCGAGTATTATTAAATAGCTTCTTTATGCAATCCTGATGGTCAAGGACGTATCTTGCGAAATCGTCAGGGATACTGAACCAATTCGCTCCTTTTTTGATTACAATATCAGTCGAAATACGGTTCAGATGTATTAATCGCTGGATTAAAATCGATATTTTTTCAAATACTTTGTAGATAGAAAAAGTATGATCTCTGTTTGCTACACAAAGTTGTTTTTGAAATAAATGGTAGTACCGTACAAAAGGTATAGTTAGTTCAACATTTTTATGTGTAGTGAAATGAATGAATATATCGTTTCGATTTCTTAACATGGTATGGATTTCCTTCTGGTTCTTCAAAGGGAAATCCATACCAGATATCAGATGATAGTAATTATACTTACCAATCCGAGTAGCGAGGCGCAATAGATTTAACTCACATTGCACTTGACTGTATTCCGCCCAATATACATTGATTCGATCACAGAGATAAAGTTGGGAAGAAACAGGTCTAACAATCTCATCCGGATTAATTTTAGATTTAGCGTCGAGGTGAAGAAAGATATCACTGAATTCTGAATCTAAAGATCTAATTAGGAAGTTAAGCTGCTCAAGATTGTTGTGTGCCATGAGCAGGTACGCCTGCTTATCGGATTTATCAGTCATTTACTATGCCTTCAATATATTCAAAAGCTTCTTCGCGGAGCTTTGCAAGCGCTTGATCTGGTTGGGTGTAATCGGGAATTAGTGACAGGTCTGTCTGCAGAAGTGAAGAAATTGTTTTGTAACGATCTGTGAGCTTAAGCTGAGTGAGGAACGATACAGCACGATCGTCCTTGGACAAATCATTATGTCCGGAATCGATGTACCAAAAGTTCTTATGGAAAATCGTTGAGAAAGCTGTTCCATGGAAGGAAGTGGTGAAGACCATCTTTGCGTATTTCATGTAATTCAAGAAGGCTTCCGGGCCATATTTCTTTACCAGACGAATCTTGTTCTTCCAGCAGCAGCGAAGAGCCCATTCTTTGGGTTCAAAGAAGTATACCGGCATACCGGTTTTCTTGGATACTTGGTGGAGGAAGGATGCTATCTCCTGTGAGATGCTGAAGCAGTAATAGAAGATGTAGTCGCCTTGGATGATTGGGGCACTACCGAGCTGTACTGTTTTTTCCCATTCTCCTTGAGAAAGTAACATGGTGGGGTCCACACAAAGCGAGACCTCTCTGCCGGTGGCTGTGGAAACCCATTTCTTTGCGTTCTGCTCGCGAACCGAAATCTTATTAAACTTATTGACAAGATTAAGGTAGTGATCCTTAAGAGAGCTGTCCGCAAATGGATTGTTAGCGCCGAAGCTCACGGCATATGCGTATCGTCTGTTGAAATCAGAAACAAAGTTCAAATAATATGCATCATCAGCATCCATGCATCGAATGTTCCATACCTGATCACTGCCAGTGATGAATTTCTGATACTTGGAATTCGTGGCGGTTAATTCTTTATTGGAAGTGTAGGTATCCTGTGACAGACGGAAATATTTATGTTCAAACGCTTCATATGCGGCAGCCTGCTGCTTGATTCGCTTATAAACGGTAGCCCAAAGTGCATTCTTGATAAATGACTTAAAGCCAGTAACTTTCCAAAAGGTGCTGTACATTTCTTTTTGTCCTTGATTTGAAAAATCAAGAATTTCATTATCGACACCATATTTGTCAATTAAAACTTTTTGAAGAGCTAATGCTTGCAACATGGATCCACAGTTGTAAGAATTATGGAATGTAATAGTAGCGGTTTTATCATTACGAGACATTATTTCTCCTTTTCGTTGATACTTAAATCAAACAGATCGATGCTTCGGTAGGCGTGAATTTGCGTTAATATGAAAAGTCTTTTTGAACATAGAGATGAATATGTCGTCTTTGATTGCAATTAGATAAATCAGAGACCCAATCCCGTAGATGAATGCACCAAGAATAATTTGAATAATCAGAGTGATAATCGTTGGGCCAAGAATCTGACCGACAATCCAGACAATGATACCCATTAATGCCCCTATTGGGAAGAATATGATTCCTGATTTCAGGTATTGAAGAGTTAGAAAGTCTTTCCTGGTGAATAAGTATTGAACGCAAAATACAGATAGCTCGGCTAGAATGGTGCCAATCATCGTGCCTACCGCCTGCAAATGAGGAATTAAGAGCAAGTTTACTGAAATATTAATAGCCGCGCCAAACAATGTTGAGATGACATATGGCATATCTTTTTTGTTTGGAATCAAATATTGGGTTCGTATGATGTTAGCCCAGATCATAAAAATGAGGCTAAAGCTTAAGCCAAATATAATAGGTGAGCTTCCTTTGAATTCGTCTCCAAAATAAACGGGAGCAAGAATATTACTGATTCCTGCAAGACCAAAAGCCGCACCGCAGACAAGCATAGTGAAGTAGCGGAACGAGATGGCGTTGTATTTCTTTATTTGATTAGAGTCCCCGGCAGCGATGAGATTGGAAATCCTCGGCAGCATAACCGTGCCAAAAGCGGTAATGAGGCTGACGGGGATATTTACGATTCGTTCAGCATTGTCGAATAGACCAACTTGAGTCATGTCGGACATGGCGCCAAGCATGATTTTGTCTAACACTTTGTAGATGCTATAGGCAATTGCAGGTATGAATAATATTATTATTGGCTTGACGTTCTTTTTCACTTCAGACCATTCTGGTTTGCAGAACGAAACGAACTTATGAACATTCATCCAAAGATAGATTTGACTTAGAGAAGCTCCCAGAGCCATAATCAGCGTATACAACCATAAGTCATCGCGATCTTTTACGAAGATAAAAATTGAGCATGCGGTCGCAACTTTGATAATCGTGTTCCTGATGACTGTTATTTTGAACTGTTCAAGACCAAAGAATAGCCAATTAATATCAAGTAAATACGAAATAACAAAAAGAATATTAATATAGGCAACTATCTTATTGCCATTAAATAAGGCAAAAGCAAAGATGGTATATGAAAAAACGGCAATTCCTGTACTGATAAACTGAATCGCGTAGATATTCCAAAATGTTTGCGCAGTCTGAACCTTGTCCGTTCGGTACAATGCGATGCTTCGGCTACCGTGGTTGGTGATACCAAGCATGCCTACAAGACCAAAATAATATGAAATGGAATATACATACGAATACGTACCTAGGCCAGCAGCTCCGAGAACCCTAGAAACGTAAGGAGCCGTAATAAGCGGAAGTAATATGACCAATATCTGATAGGCCATATTATAAACAAGGTTTTTTTTCAAACTAGTCATGATTATCCTATTAATTTTGACCTATATACCTATGCCTAGTTGAATAATCACATATGTTGATATATGCAAACATGAGGAATAAACAGAAGTTAGTCGTATATATTTCAACAATGGAAGCAAATAAATATACTACTATTCCCCACCAAATTAAGGTATTCTTTTTATTCAAAAAGCTATCGTAAGATTTTTTAACAGAAATCAGAATGCAAACGAATATACATAATGCCGGAATTCCACCCATAAGCAAATAATCAAGGTAAAGATCATGAGCGAAAACATCTTTCACCAAATAGCTAAGTTTCAAATGCACATTACCTGATAGCGAATCTGTGATTCCAGTTCCAAGTATTGGGTGTGACAAGATGCTTTCAATTGCAGCGTCCCAAATATATGTTCTATCAGAAAGCGTCAAAGATTTATGCAAAATATCGACAATAAGAAAACTGAAGATATTCTGAATTCTGAAAATAACAATGGCCAAGAAGGATGCAAGTAACACGATTAGGGATAAGTTGGAACTAATTTTCTGATGTTTTAATTCAAGCAAACACAGAATAATAAATGCTGCTAAAACAATAAGGCCAGTTCCACTACCGCCTATTATTAATTCAAACGCACATATAAAGCACATAAATAACGATGTTTTCGTTATAATTTTATTATAACTTCTATATGCTGTTTCCATATTAAAGAACAAACAAGTCATAATTGGCGCAACCATCTGATTCTTTGCGCCAAACAAATAATAATATGATATTGTATTCGAACTTATTGTTTGATATAAACCTTGTGGAAAAAATAACATGATGGAAAGATTTATAAGGACAAGTGTATTTAGACCATAGGTTATGCCTTTACATATGTTTAAAGTACCTGTCGAGCTATCTGCCCATACAGAGAACAGCAAGAACGGATACAATAGATATAAAGACAACTGAAAAACTGACACGATATTCGTGTTATTCACAACAGCAGAAATGAAAAATATAAATATAAGCGAAATGGTTAGATATATTTTCGTATTTCTAGTTATAAAACTAAAAGCATGGGTATTAATTAGAATCAGAATAATTATTATTCCAAAGAAAAAATACCTCGAGTATTGAACACCAAGTCCAAGCATTGGATATTTGTACCCAATTGTGCTTTGGAAGAAGGGGATAATAGCAAGCGCTATAAATAATATCTGAAGATTCTTACTTAATTTCATATCATCCCCAGTTAAAACTTTTTCCTTGTATTTTTTTCACTGCCCTAAAGATGTTCATAGATAAATATGCGACACCTGTATGTCTGCTTTTAAGAATTTCCAAAAAAACGGCATACTTTTTACCGAGATTTATATTTGAATGAATTAAATCATCTAAATAACCATTTTTTAATACTTCAATCAAGTCATTATGTAAATCATTGGATTCCAATAATGAGGTATATATAATGCGTAATTTTTCTTTATATATTGCATTCATTGGATAATTTCTTCGTTTGAATAAATTCTCCAATTTATCCAGTTGAGACAATCTACGTTTAAGATTATTATTCTTATTTGCAGAGACTTGTAAACCATTATTAGATAATTCGTAGATATATAAAGATGAAGATAGTGCTTTAAAATCTTTTTCACTCTTTTCGCAGTAATCTACAACGAATAGATAATCTTCTCCCATATCAACGGTTGTATCCATTTTTATATTATTATCGTTGATAATACTGCGACGGAATATTTTATTCCATAAAGGATTGAACGCTTTTGCTTCTTGGAGGTTTTCGATAAATTCATATAAGCGATTATTGGGATATGATTTGTCGTCAAGCCTTTGCTCGAAAGCGTAATCTCCGTTATTGGATCGGACCTTGTATCCGCATGCCACTAGATCTGTGTCGTCCTGCATATTGGATACCAACTGTGAAATCATTGTAGGGCTCATCTCATCATCTGCGTCCATGAAGCAAATGAATTCACCTTTGGCTTGTGATAGCCCGTAGTTGCGTGCTGCGCTTGGGCCACTATTGTTTATATGCCAGATCTTGAGCCTATTGTCTTTATCGGCTAAGGCATTGCAAATGTTCAAAGTCGAATCAGAGGAACCGTCATCGATTACAATTATCTCTAAATCTGAATACTCCTGGCAACGTGCTGATTGTATCGCTCTTGCAATCGTCTTTTCAGCATTATACGCAGGAAGAATTATTGTAACTAAAGACATTAGTCTCCCTCATACGGATAGGTTATATAACCTTCGATCGCATTGTCCTTATGGATTATTTTTCCTGGATTCCCTTATATAATTCTATTCATAGAGCACATAGAATATGTGCTAACAACTTAGTGCTTCAAAGGCATTATTTTCAATCTTTGATTTTTTTATTCTTTGCCGTAAAGTTCTGTTTCTCTTATCTAAGACAATGCTGTAGTCAGGAACATCCTTTGTAATTAACGTACCTGCGCCGATTACTACATGACTGCCAATCGATACGCCATCTAAAATAATAACGTTGCTACCTATCCAGCAGTCATTACCGATTGTGATTCCACGCTGCTGAACCCCTTGACTTTTTATACTTTCATCTGAATTGCTGAATACATGGTTTTCTGCAAATAGACTGCATTTGGGTCCTATCATCACATTATTACCGATGCGAATAGGGCCAGAACATCCTATATAACCATGAGGGCCAATTGACGAATTATCGCCGATGGCTATTCCCTGTCCACAATCGCCGCCGTAATAGCTCGATGGACGAATCATGGTGGCACGGCCGATGGTAACGTTATCGCCAAAATTTAAACCATCAGAACACAGTCCCTGTATTTCTGCGTAATCTTCGAACTTTACGTTCTTCCCACAGCGCACATTATGCGCATGAGATACAGTAACATTTCGTCCTATCAGCAATAAGCCATGTGCTTCACGAAGAAATAAGCGCATCCATAATCCACGTATAAATTTGATGCCTGTGTTCACGAGGACGATGAGTTTGTCAAAATTTGTAATATCTGGGTTGAAGCTCATCAAATTATCCTCTTTCTAAAGTGGATTGATAGATATTGATTAGTTGCTGATAGTTGTTTTCAGGTGTGTATTTGTCCTCATAATCCCGACGGGCATTCATACCCATCTTTTTGCATAGCTCTGGCTCTTTCCATAGGCCGCGAATGGCTGTAACCCAACCATGCGTATCACCCAACGGAACTTTGACACCGTTGACTCCATCGTTGACTGCTTCCGCGGAAAAGCCAAGGTCGGTCGCGATAAGCGGCAGTCCGAGACTTTCAGATTCAATTTCGACCATCGAGCAGCCCTCGTACCAAATCGAGGGAAACACCACGAACTCTCCGGCTTTCGCAATAGCCATGCACTGCTCATGCGGCGTATATCCAAGGAAATAGACATTCGGCTTCTTATCCGCCCAAGCCTTGAAATCGTCCTCCAACGGGCCTCCGCCCATCACCACCAGCGGAATGTCGTCAATCTCATTCCATATGCGTTGAAGTATACGAATGCCTTTCTCAGCACCAATGCGACCATAAAAAACTGCATACCGCTCAGGTAACCCTGATACACGTTCAGCGGCCATATTCGCCTGAGCATCAGGAACAAAATTATATTTTTTAACTATCTTCGATGAATCGAATCCGATATCCTTCAACAAGACGATCTGATTCTCATTGAGGCAAATATATCTATCGATTTGCTTATAGAAGCTTCGACGAGCGCGATGGTATTTGAAGATGCCCGCCACGAGAAGACTCTGAAGACGAGATCCTTTGAAACATGCATGACGAGTCATACGCAGATAATGGCCGTCACCACATTCATTGCAAATCTTCCCATCGCGCAGCGAGGTTGCCACAGGGCATACAAAACGTGTGTCATGCAATGTAGCCACTACCGGCACACCCATACGTTTTGCCGCATACAGAATTGACGGGGACAACAGCGGGAAAAATGTATGCACATGCACTAGGTCAGGATGATGCTCGCGAATCAGAGAGACCACCGCTCGGTAGTTCTTAAACGACCACAGCATTCCGAACGTGGCGGCCAACTTACCCGCTGCGTCCGCCTTGTCGAACTCATCATTCGACACCGTATAACGGATTACTTCATGACCATGTTCCTCGAGCATACTGGTTTCACTCTTGAATACTTGATCATCGCCGCTTGCGGAACCCGAACGATGGAAGTTGTGAATGGCGAGGATTTTCATCGTTTCACCCTTCCTTCTGCTCTCTGCCGAGGAAGAGGTTTTTGTATTGGTCGGCGATGTGCTGCCAGCTGTACGCGTCGGCGATGCGTTGTTTGGCCCTGGCTCCCAAAGCGTGGATCTCGTCCGGGCTCATGGCGTCGGCATAGTCAATCAGGGCGGCCAGGTCGCCGGGCTCCTTAGACCAGTACAACGCGGCGTCCTGCGCGACCTCGCGGTTGAAGCCCACACCCAACAGCAGGTTCAGATCCGTGGACGCCAACGCCTCCAGCAGGCTCGGGTTCGTGCCTCCCACCTCGTGGCCATGGAAGTACGCGTACGCTTCCTCGCGGATCTTCATCAGAAGCTCCTTGTCGTACACGGTGCCCACGAACTTGATGCGCGGGTCCCGGTCGAAGTGCGTCTTCTCCTTCAACTCCTCGAGGAACTTGTCGCTCACGTTCGTCACCAGCGCGAAGTCCCTCTTCGAGTTGCTCGCCATGAACTCGCGGATCATGGTCTCGTAGTTGTTCTCCGGCACGAACCGGCCCACCACCAGGTAGTACGACTTCGGCTCCAAACCCTTCGACCTGAACCAGTCCAGGAGCTTCGGGTCGTCGTCCGCCAGACGGCTCCGCCGGCTCTCCGCTCCGTAGGCGATGAACGTTGTCTGCGGACGGTACCTCGCGTACTCCTCGCGGATGTACTTCTCCATGTTTACCGAATCGCACACCATCAGGTCAGCGTGCTTCGTCATCATCCGCTCGGACACCTTCCAGTACCTGCGCACCGGCGCGCTCCACTTCGCGCGCATCCACTCGTGCCCGTCCGGGTTCACGTACAGTTTGCCGCCCAGACGGTGGACCGCGCTCGCGAAATGCGCCGTGAACGGGCCGATGCGGCACGCCAGCACGTACACGATTGGATGCGGGATACGGTTGCGGCGAATATACGCTACACAATCCGCCAACGCCGCCACGTCATACCAGATTGCCTGCGCCGGTCCGATCTGCGGCACCCGTACCCGGAAACAACGCGCGTTATGGTATGAGAACTCACCCGACTCCGACAGCGACTTGCACGCTACGTGGTATCTCACCCCCGGCTCACCCTCGTGGTACTCCGTCAGACGATCAACGAACGTCTCATAACCGCCGTAACTGCCCGGAATCCCCTTCGACCCCACAACGAACACATGCTGAACAGCCGACACCCCACTCACGCCACAACCTCCACAAAACTGATATAACGGCCCTTATCGGCATTAGTAAGCTCAGAACTGCCCATAACCGCACTTTCCCTGGCGATTTTTGGAAGTAGCTGCTGGCCGCACCCGCTACCAATCCGCTCTAGAAATCTACACCTAGCCATGGAATTTACCTAGGCTTTCTTTTCTCTCATCCTCATCGACTTCACCGGCAGAATCGCAACGGGAACGTGACCAGCGACAAACACCACGCTGAATCTCGCGCCCTCTGCAACTCGTATCTGCGGAGTGACTAAGAATGCACTGGCCAGCGAAATGGGCTTTTCCACACCATTCAAGACCTTCTCCGACGTGAAGACAGAAAACCCGTTGATCGACGCCTACAGCGAGTCCCTCAAGGCTGGCAAGGACACCGTTCCGTGGACGTATACCATGATTCCGTCCGAGCAGTGGAAGAATGATCTTGGATCGGCTCTGCTGGAATACGCACAGGGAACCGGCAGCTGGGATGCAGTGAAAACCGCATACGTAGACGGCTGGGACACCGAATACGCAGCCGCCAACGAAGGCTGATCCGGATTCCGTAAAACCTGAAACTAAACCCGCACTTCCGACCGTTGGATTTGAAGAAATTTGGATTCGATGATCGGAAGTGCGGTTTTACGTCTGCATTGCTTGCAGTTTTGCGTCTGCACAAGTCGGATTTCCCGTCTGCACAGCTCAAGAAAAGGGGCGGAAAATACTAGTTGTGCAGACGCGACGACCGCAGACGGGCCGTTGCATATACGCAAATTGCGGAAGCGATCACCAGTAGCAGTGAGATGATGGCGAGCGCCTGCACTGCGGATCCGGAGCGAGGCATTTCCGGCTTTTCCGGCTTTTCTGAATCGCCGGGTTTGCCAGGTCCTTCTGGTTCTTCTGGCTCGGCGACGGCTTTGATGGTTACCGTCATTGGGCACTTATGCCATCGTGGTCGGAGGTGCGCGACTGTATGCCCGCTCTCCTACTCGAGTTTGTATCTATAACATCATCCGCACCATTGCGCACAGCGGTGATGGCGATGTTCTGGCTCACGGCTTCGAAGGCTTTCCTCTTCCCAACCGCCTGCATTGCGCGATCGATCTGATCGTTCAACGCCTGCAACTGGTCACTATCCACCACAAGACGGTAGTCGGCGATGCCGTTCAGTTGCGTTCCCGTCAAGGTCAGTAGGTCGTCGGCACTCAGCTGCTGAAGGCCGCTCGCCGGATCCAATTCCACCGAAGTCCGCTTGCTGGAGATCGCCAGATTGCCGACATGGAACATTCCGTCACCCGTACCATCACCGCTAGTGCCGCCTGGAATCAGCCCAAGCGAGTCAGCCAAGTACGGCGCAAGATTCGACGTGTCGGAGAACGAGCCGCTCAACAAGGCGAGCGTGTTCAGTCCAGCTGGGATCATACCCCGGTATTCGCCACCGCGAACAGTCACATAGCCAAGGTTTTTAGCGTCATCCAGCAGGTTGAATAACGTCGGCGCGGTGAACGTTCCGCCCGAAAAACTGCCTTGCGCGGAAGTCTCATCCGTTTCGGCAAAGCGCATCAGCGTCGCGTCTGAAGTGAACGTGCCACTTTCCACGCGCAATGTGCCACGGCAATCGACTGCAGGACGGCTTCCGCCAGCAACCGTTCCCGGGCCGACAATGGTGAGCTGCATGTTCGCAGGCACAGTGATCGCAGCAAACCCAGCAGTTCCACCGGATTCAGCGGATTGCAGCACATGCCCGTTCAAGTCAAACGTTACGTTTCGTACGCCTTTCGATGGCGTAATCGTAACGCTTTCCATCACGTCGGCTAGCAATGTGACCGTCGTGTTCTTCAACGTTGTTCGGCCGATCGCCTCCTGTACGCTCGCGTAGGTTGCGTTGCCCACTTGCGCGACCGCCTGAGATTCGGCGGCATCGGCAACCGCATCTGCAGAGAACAGCAGCGTTCCGAACAGCGACGCGATCGCGAAAACAGCGGTCAGCACCACCGAAACCAAATACTTGCCTTGCGTTCGCGGGCACACATTCACCCGCTTCTCATGACTACGCATGATTATTTCCTTTTATAGGTTCTATTGCATATTTCAATCCGCACCGAAGTGCGTGGGACCACCCTCAGCTGTGAGGGATGACGTTACAGAAATCATGGCGCCATGTTGCATTAATTATCTCACAATGCGCAAAGGAAAGCAAATTACATATTTTGAAAATCCAAATCTTATATGAGATATATCAAAAGACAATCTTTAATTATAGTGGAGCTCATCACATAAGTTGAATCTGTTTCACATGAGTATTACAATATTCCCCATAAAAATAAATTCATCATATAAAATGAAAAAATATACGTATGACAAATAATTGTTTCCCATCAAGAAGCAAGTGAGGCTGAATCCAAACAAGCAAAGCCATGGCTAAAAACAGCGCGGTCGCAACCAAACAAACTCCACCACACAAAAACACATCCCCCGCCTGCACAAGTCAGGAAATACAAAAAGAGCGCTCCGGGAGGGAGCGCTCTGATTTGCACGACGATTCGTGCGAAAAGTACTGCGGAATTTAGTAAGATCCAGTGCCGCGGAAGACCACGAGCACGGTTTTTGCGAGAATCGCAAGATCGCCTGCAATGGACCAATTTTCGATATAGGAAACGTCCAGATATTCGCTCTGCTCCTGCGAAAGATCCGAACGGCCAGAAACCTGCCACGGACCGGTAATACCTGGCTTAACCAGCAGTCGCGCGGAATAAAGGGAACCATAGCGGGCAACCTCTTCCGGCAAAGCCGGGCGAGGACCAACCAAAGACATGTCGCCCTTCAAAACGTTGAAGAACTGTGGGAATTCATCCAACGAAGTCTTACGAATAAAACGACCAACCTTCGTAATTCTCGGATCATCCTTCATTTTGAAGATGAAACGATCGGTCTGTCCATTTTCTTCGGCAAGTTTCTTCTTCAATTCTTCCGCATTGGTAACCATGGAACGGAATTTATACATGGTAAACGGCTTGCCATGCAAACCGATACGCTGCTGCGAGAAGAAAACCGGACCACCGTCATCAAGCTTGATGGCGATCGCCGTACCCAACATCAGCGGTGAGGAAATCAGCAGCGCGAAAGCCGACCCAACGATATCCAGCAGGCGTTTAATCACGTACGTCGTATTCGTATACTGCGGCAAACTTGCCAGCAATACAGGCTGTTCGGCGGTATTACGCAAGTACAGGCGGTGACCGCTCACATCTGACAGAGACACGGCCAACGCAAGCTCCATGCCAAGGGATTCGACCGCAAGCGAAATGCCATGCAGCATTTCGGAATCACGGGAAAGCACGTCGGCAACGTACACTTCCTGCGCCCCCAAGCTTTCGCACGTACGCGGGAAAGCGGCATTGAACGGGATTACCTTCAGTTTGTCAGCACCTTCAATGGAAGGATCAGGCTCGAACGACGTGACCACATAAGTGTCTTTCTCATTACCGTCAACTTCGATTGGACACACGGCAATCGGCGAATAACCCCAATTGGAGTAGTTCCGCATGGTACGCAACGCACGATTGATACCGTCGGAAGAGCCGATCACCACGGTCTTATACTTGCAGGCACCCTTCTGACGGCTGCGATGCTGCCACTGACGCATCTGCCAACGGGCGATGACTTCTAGGAAGAATGCAATGATCGGAGCGACGATAAGCGCGGTTCGTGGCAAGGAAAGATTGAGAATAAAAGCAAGAGAACAGTAAGTGATGATGGTGAGCAGCGACGCGTTGATGATTTTCGCATACAACTCGTAGCCTTCCGCCATCACATGACGATGGTACGTTCCAGCAAAAGTGAGGCTCAACACCCAGATGAGACTGAAGCAGATGAGGAACAGCCAGAACGGCATGGCCCCATTGATGGCATTATATGCGGTATCATTGGCCCAAAGACTGATGGACAGCGAAATCAGCATGACCGCAAGATCGACCATCACTAGGCAAGCGACAAAAAAAATAACGCCATGCGGGCACAACCTGACTCCGCCTGCCCTTGCGCCTCTCATCTTCACCAACGGAAAATGGCGTGTTCGAAAACGTCATCGGCTCAAACTGAGGGCCGTTGTTTTGCGACTGATGCCGCTCCTGCTTCTGATCCTGACGACGAGAGTCAGAAGAAACGATATGGATTTCCTGGGTTCTCACTACTTGATCCGAACCCTGCTCAGAGCGGCGGAAACCGCTTTGCATGACTTTTCTCCCTCTACTAACCACATCGCCCTCCCCTGAAAAGAAAGGGGTTCCCTCTATGAAGAGATAGTATCATAAGCCCTGTTAAAAAAGCAGACCCCCAACTCGCCTTTGCGGTTAAATTACTATTGGAAACACTTGCTTTTGAGCAGATACCGCGAAACGCGTGGCAAGAACGGATGAAAAGTTGGTGTCCGTTTCACGAACGTGAGATTACATACGCATATACCCGCATACTCACCCATACTCACCCTGTTGCAAGATGACTTGTCTAGCCGCTTGCTTGACGATTTGACCGTTTGCCAGCCGCCTGTTTGGCCGCTTAAGCTGCCTACGGAACTACGGAACTGTCTAGCGGCCTTCAATCAGCGGGGTCTGGCGGAGGGTGAGCGGCTCATCCGTATCCGGGGCGGACTGCACGTGCACGATAATCTCATAGGATTCGCCGGGCTGCAAGGTCACATCGCCCACGCCTACGGTCAGGCCATTATGCAAAGTCACACCCTTGTAATCGTCGGCATTCTGAAATTCCCAATCCACCAAACGACCGTTCGCAGGCGCGTAAATGAACAATGCCGTCTTGATCTGGCCTTTCGGAACGATATTTCCGCCACCAGTCACATAGTCAGCTTCGGAAGCCGCTTCTTCCGCCGTTATGGTGTTCTGCAACTTGATATGCACCGTATACTGGTTCGCGCCGTTTCGCGCGACCTTCTGGAATTCAGTGGTCACTTCGCGATGCAAATACCAGTCCATTTTCGACTCGGTTTCGTCGGAAATATACACGCCGACCTGCGGTTTCGCACCTTCCGTAATCAATTTGCCGGAAATAGCGGAATCGGCAATCAGATTCTGCTCATCCTCATGCGCGCTCCACACCATCACATGTCCCTGCTCAACAGACGTGGAAAGCGCCTTGACATACGATTTGAAATTGCCCGCATTCTGCATGATATGGTCGAACGCGGCCTGCGCGGCAACCGCGAAATACTCGTCCGTCTCCTGCGAAGTCATGCGCGCATACACGTCATGCAGCAACGTTTGGGCAGTATTCGCACCATCCAACGTCGAACCGTCAGGCATGACAACGCCACCGGTCACCGCCAGCATGTTCTGCAGGAACAGCGGATCAATGGCGATCACGCCATCAACCGCAACGCCATACTGGCGATTCCACATGGCGCTCACAATCTCGCCGGTGCGCGGAAAATCAGGCGTGAAATTCACGTCGCGAATATCCTTGCCAAGCTTGTCGGTAAACAGCAAACGTTCCTCGGCGGTCAAATCCACAACCGGCTCATCGGCATTCTGAATTTCCGAATCGGAAACGAACGGCTGCAAGCTCACGTGACCACCCTGCACCGTGACCAGGCCGAGCGATCCCGTAAGACCGCCAGACGGGCGTGCCTCCGCATTCGTTTGCGCAAGGATCAGATAATTGCGCGGAGCATCATTCGCATGGCTTTCCGTGCCCAACATGCTGGGCAGCACCTGCACGATGGAATTCAAGGAATGCACCATGCTGTCAAGTTTTTCGCAATACGTTTCCGCGGTTTTCAGGGCGTCCGCGACCTGCGCGATATGCGGGGTTTTCATGGCTTTCACGGTTTTCACTTCCCGCGTGGCCTTGTCGATCGTATCGTCCGCGATTTGGAGCGGCTGCTGAGACGCTTCCAATCCGGAAATTTCGATCGTGCCGTTTTCCACGTGAATACTGTTCAGATCAACATTTTCGGCGACTTTCACCAGTTGCGGCAACGCCTGCGACGAAATATTCTCCATGGCGGCCACCATGGTACGCACGGCGGAAATATCATCGCCCGCATACGGTACGACCGACGCCAACTGCCAGAGCGGCGAAGACGTCTGCTCGTAAGCCTTGCTCACGTGATCGGAGAACGTGTTGACCTGTTCCTCACGCTTGGATTTGTCGGAATCGACGATTGTCTGCTGCAAACCTTGCACACTCGACACCGCCTGCTGCAACTCGCTTTTCGCCTGTAACGCCGACCATACGAACGCGCCGGCGAAAACAGCAAAGACTGCGATTATCACGAGCACGCCGATTAGAATCTTGCGACGGCGACGTTTGCGCTTGATTTGGCGAATATGCTCGGCGCTCATGCGGCGGCGCACACGGCGGGAATACGGGGCGGCTGAGCTGGAGCCGGCGCTGGCATCCTGGCTTGCATCTGGGCTGGAGCTGGCCTTGGAACCGGACTGCGATTCCTCCCGACGCCCCTGTTCAGACTGGACGTCGAATTCTTCAGGCTGATCAGACGCGCCGTTCATATTCCGTTTCGCTCCCTAATTGTTCGCAAGCACTTCGAATCCCCCAGTGTAATAGTAGGGGGAGCCGATGCGGCCCACGGAGCAATAACGGGGGAAACGGAAGTATTACCGCTCACAAATATCTGAAACACGCATTTAGGGTGACGCCTTCACAAGAGTGCCACTATATGGACACTTTCCGGCATTTGGAATCGTTCTGATACGTTCATCCGATAGTCTATAGGTTACAAAACGGCGCTTAACAAAAAGAGGTAGTCATGAGCGAAGAGGCAATGCGAGAAGAAGTGGCGCAAGCTGTGGAAGTGGCCGCAAACAAGGCCGCCGAAGAGGAAATCAGCAAACTGACCGAATTCGAAAGCGCCATCGACGAGACGCTCGCCTCCGGATATTTGGACGATACACTCACCGTCACCGACGCAGACGGTGTAGCGCAAGTACTGCCGGTGCTTGATTCCGAGCCGATCTCACACCTAGTGGAAGGCTTAGAAGCCGTAGGCGGGAGCGCCAACGTGTTCGTGCACACCAGCGCGGGCGTGGTGGCCCTCAGCGTAGTGGAATACAAGCCCAACGAAGAGGAGTAGCCGTCGCAGCATGCACGGTCAGGCGGCACGCCTACGGTTGAGGGCGCGTTGCACGGTTTCATGCGTGGAACCGGCACCCTGGCCGCGCACGCCGAAGAACACCATCAGCACCATCACGAAGCAGATTGCTGCACTGATACGAAGCGCCCACTGAATGCCGAACACGTTGGCAGCCGCATACACGGCTTTTGTGCCACCAAGCGCAGTCCAACGAAGAGACGTGAACGTCTCCATCAAAATTACCAACACCGGAGCGCCAATCGCGCCCGCAATCTGACGAACCGTATTCGTCACCGCGGATCCGGCGCTCACCTCTTCCGGTTCCAAACAATTCAGTGACCATGTGGTGATCGGCATCAACACGAAACCCATGCCGATCTGGCGCACAAACTGCCAAATCGACACCCACCAAATCCACGAAGTCATGGAAATCAAACTCATCATGACCGTGCCGAAACACAAGGTAATCGTGCCTATCAACGCCACCGGACGTGCGCCGAAACGGTCAAGCACCTTACCACCGAAAAACTGCGAAATGCACTGGCCCAAAGCACCCGGAAGTATCACCAAGCCGCTAATCGCAGCAGAATAGCCACGGCAATCCTGAATGTACAGGGGCATGATCACCATAATCGAACTGAACGCGAAGAACGAGAGCGCGGCCGTGATCGTGCCAACAGTAAAACTACGATTCTTCAACACGCTCAAATTCAACAGTGGCGGCTGCGCTTCAGGATTTTCAATCTGCCTGCGCGCGCCATGAATCTGGCGGAGCACAAACCAAATAATTCCCACAACGCCAATCACCATTGGCAGCCAAACCATAGGATTTACAAACGAATACGATTCAATATTCGTAAAGCCGAACATTAGCCCGCCGAAACCGAAAATAGACAGTCCAACGGAAAAAAAGTCGGCCTTCGCGGTTTTATCGTTCTCACCGAAATTATGCAATCCAAAATAGGCAAGAAGCAGCGAAATCACGCCGATAATGGTCAACGTGAGGAAAATTGAACGCCAACCGTTCAAGTCCGTCTGCACACCGCCAAGCGTCGGGCCGATCGCCGGAGCCACGCTCATCGCCATGCCAACCGTACCCATTGCGAAACCACGGCGAGACAGCGGATAAATCGAAAACACCGTGATCTGCAACACCGGCCACATCACACCCGTGCCAACCGCCTCAAGCAAACGCCCGATCAGCACCATCAAAAAAGTTGGACCAAGCCAAGCGAACAGTGAACCGATCGTGAACACAACCATGGAAACAAGCACGATTTCGCGCGTCGAAAAACGTCTCGTAAGGTATGCCGTAAGCGGCACCATCACGCCCATGACCAGCTGGAAAATCGACGTCAGCCACTGACCGGTCGTAACGGAAATACCAAAATCACTGACGATCGTCGGCAACGCGGCGCTCAACTGCAATTGTGTGAAATTACCGACGAACGTAATAAATGTAAGAATCGCAATGGAAATAAACGCCGTGCGCGTTAAATGACCGTCCTGATACGATTCCTCTCGAGTAAGCGCTCGAGACATGCTCCGCTTCGCTGACATCAATCACCTTCTCCACATTCAAACGCACAAACTATATGATAGCCCGTATGACAGAGGCATGGATATTCGCCTGCGGATTCCTGTTTTTGTCATTTCGGGGTAACGCTCCCCTATTTAGAGGTATCATGGCACACGAAAGAGGTAGGCAAGTTTTCGACGCAGGCAGCGTCGAGAGGGGGGTGGAGGATAATGACAGTCAGGGCCATGTTCCACATCTGCATGGAGTTGTGGGGCATTGTCATATGCCTGATTTTCGCAGGCGGAATTTTCATTGCAACACCACAAAAACCAGACGAACTCGCATCAAAATACTCATGCAGATCGCCTGTATGCTTCTTCTTGGATTCGACGCGCTCAGCTGGTATTTTCACGCAAATGCAGACGAAACCGCATACTATATGGTTCGCATAAGCAATTTCTCAGTATTCTGCATCAACTATATTTTCATGAGTTTCTTCGCAACCTATGTTTGGTTGACAGTGAGCAAAAATCAGCATCGCAAACCAGCCGCATTGCATACCGTCTACGCATTATCCGTAATTGGAATTCTCTTACTTATCATTACACAATTCACTGGTCTTTTCTACTATTTCGATGACCACAATCTTTACCATCGCGGTAATTTCTATCTTCTTTCGCAAGCAATTGCGGTCTCGGGAATCACATATCGAAGAATCTTGATCGCATTACTTTCCTTTCCGTGATGTCGTTCTCCGTACTACCAGTATTGGCGACCATCTACCAAGCACTGGCATACGGTTTTTCATTGCAATGTTTGGCGATCGTGATTTCCACACAGATTATGTTCATCATGGACACCGTGGAACTGAACCTGCGATTCTACTCGCAACAGGCCGACTTGGCGCTGTACGAAACCAAACGATTCAACAAAGGAACGTTCACCGTCTACAATTATGACCGCTCCTAGCCAGCATCCGCAATCTGCATCAGGAGCGGCCGGAAAGCGTGAGGAAGACGAGAATCACATTAAGCGCAACAATCAGCGAAACAACTACCATATTGATCGCGAATTTCACCGGACCATCCACATAATCGCCCATTAATGAGCGATCGTGAGTGTATTTCATCAGCGGAATGATCGCGAACGGAATGCCGATCGACAGTACCACCTGCCCTATGATCAGCGCCTCCGTCGGATTCTTCGCAAACCACAGTACAACCAATGCCGGCACAAGCGTCACCACGCGGCACGCCCACATCGGCGCTTTGACCCGCAACAGTCCATGCATGATTTCGGCTCCGGCATACGTGCCGACCGATGTGGAGCTCAGGCTGGAAGCCAGCAGTCCGACCGAGAAAATCGTGCCGACAACAGGGCCCAGAGCGGCGGCGATGGCATGCTGCGCGCCTTCGATCGAATCAGTGCCGGTCACGCCATACAGCGAATTCGCCGCGAGAATCAGCAGCGCCAGATTCACCGTGCCGGCCAGAAGCAACGCCCATATCACATCGACCTTGCTGCCATGCAGCAGCGTCTTGATGTCGGGCTTCTTTTGCCCCGCGGAATAATGGTCATTGACGAGTGTGGAATGCAGGTAAATCGCGTGCGGCATCACCGTGGCTCCCAGCATCGAGGCGGCCATGAGCACGGTCGCAGACCCTTTGAAACGCGGGATCAAGCCCGTTGCCACCTGCGTGGGATTCGGCGGGTCGATGAAAAGACCCGCGATGAAGCCGAACGTGATCACCAACAGCAGCGCGATGATCATCTTCTCGAAAAGACGATGCGTAGGCCCCTTCTGGAAAATCAGCAACACCGTGGAAATCGCGCCGATAATGCAGCCGCCGACGAACAACGGCAGACCGAACAGCAGTTTCAGTGCAATCGCTCCGCCGATCACCTCTGCCAGATCCGTGGCGATGGCGATCACCTCAGCCTGCATGAAGAACATGAACCGGCCGGCATTCCCTAGACGTTCGCCCAGAATCTCCGGCAGACTCCGGCCCGTGACGATGCCGAGTTTGGCTGACTGGTATTGGATGAGCACACTCATGCAGTTGGCCAGAACGAGCACCCATACCAGCAGATAGCCGTATGTGGCTCCGGAAGTAACATTCGCAGCCACGTTGCCTGGGTCCACGTATGCCACGGCCGCCACAAAAGCGGGACCAAGCATGCCGGCGAGTGCATGCCCGTAATGCTGGTGAGATTGTGGTTGCGGAGTAGTTATTGCATTCTTTGAATCCATATTGTCCTCCATATCCGCGCAATGTTATAGCGCTTACCTGCATGGAATTGTTACGGCCGTTACGTCTCCCGCTAAACTGGTGTGGAGAACATCGCATATTCGATTTAAGGGGTTGTTTCCATGGCTACTTTCCATACTCCGATGGTTACGCTTTCCGACGGCAATCTGATTCCGCAGATCGGTTTGGGCGTGCTGCGCATCGACGATGAGGGCGTTACTCCCGTAGTTGAGAGCGCGCTGGAAGCCGGCTATCGGCACATCGACGGTGCCGCGGGATACAACAACGAAGCCGGTGTGGGGCGTACGTTGAAAAACACGGGATTCACGGAGGGAGAGCTGCGCAAAGGCCTGTGGGTCACGACGAAGCTGCGCGATTCGGAACAGGGGTACGATTCCGCGCGCAAAGCGTTCGACCGCCAGCTTAGTCTGCTACAACTCGACTATGTCGACATGTATATGCTCCATTGGCCGACTCCGTTCGACTGGCGTTCCGGTGAGACGTGGAAGGCGTTCACTGAGTTTCGTGCGGAAGGACGTGTGAGGTCGCTCGGCGTGTGCAACTTCCTGCCGGAGCATCTTGAGCGGCTGCATGAGGAGACGGGCGAGTATCCGGCCGTCAACCAGATCGAACTGCACCCAACCTGGCAGCAGCGCGAGGTTGTGGAATACTGCAAGGCGCACGGCATTGCAGTGGAAGCGTATTCGCCGATGGCTCGTGGCGCTGATTTGAACGCTGGAAATGGCACGCTCGAACGTATCGCAGCTGCGCACGGGGTCACCCCGGCACAGGTGATTCTGCGCTGGCATATCGAAAATGGAACAATCATCATCCCCAAGTCGACGCATGCGGAACGACAGAAGCAGAATCTTGATCTGTTCGGTTTCGCGCTTGCTCCTGAAGAGCATGCCGCGATTGACGCGCTTGATGGTCCGACGCGCGCAGGTCATGATCCGATGACGTTCACTTACGCCTGATATTCCCAATTCCGCAATTTCAGTGTGTTGCATGTATTATTTCAATACTTATGGCACGAAAGAATAATCGTAATTCTTATAATTATCGGAATATTGAGCAAGATGTGCGTGATATTCAGCGGGCTGGCAAACGGTTCAAAAAAAGTTGGATTAATGCTGACGGTCCGCTGGAACGCATTCTCATTCTGCTGGTCGTCGTTGCGGTAATCGGCGTCACTATCGGCATGCTTCTGCCGAAAATCAATCCGACCGTAGGTGAGATTACCGGCGAATACACGGCAACCGGCACTGCCTCGGAAACGTTGGAAAAACTTACGGTTGACGACAATCCCAGCAAAGCCGGATATGATCGCGACGCGTTCGGATTCCGAGAAACCGACAACGACGGCAATGGTTGCGACGTGCGCGAAGATGTGCTCGCCCGCGATTTGACGGACGTGCAATATAAGAACAGCCGCAGCTGCCAGGTTGCGTCGGGCACACTCGATGACCCGTATACCGGTCAGACCATTCGGTTCGTGCGCGGAGTGAAAACGTCTTCGGCGGTGCAGATCGACCATGTGGTCGCGTTGGAGAATGCATGGCAGTCGGGCGCGAACACGTGGGATCATACGAAGCTGTACCAATTCGGCAATGACATGTACAATCTACTGGCCGTGGATGGGCCAGCGAATCAGCAGAAGGGTTCCGCTTCGGCCGCATACTGGCTGCCGACGAACAGCGAATACCGTTGCGATTACGTGGCTCGGCAGATTGGCGTGAAAGACAAGTACGGGCTGACCGTCACCACGCAGGAAAAGCGAGCGATGCTTTCCGTGCTGCACGGCTGCCCCGCACAGGAATTGCCGGCAAACTGAAACTAATTCCTGTCTAAACAAGTCCTGTTCTGCGTCTGCGCAAGTCCGGAATTGGCTGTGGAATCGGCTGTGCAGGCGTCAGGTCAGCTACACGCGCGTGGTGGCGCGGGCGATCACGTGCGACTGGGTGGTGATGTAACTCGGCTCCAGCACACGCGTGCCGTCGATCCGGTCGAGAATGCGGCTGACCGCAGTCGGCGCAATCCAGTCGAGACAAGAATCCATGGTGGTCAGCGGAGGCTGGAAATATGCGGCTTCTTCAATATTGTCGAAGCCGATCACCTGCATCTGTTCAGGCACGGAAATGCCGTTCGCAGCCAAAGTGAACAGCGCACCCAACGCAAGCTGGTCATTGAACGCCACAATACCGTCGAATGGAATCCCGGAATCAATAAGCTGCTGCGTAATGCGAGCGCCGGAACCAATCGTCCAATCCTGCCCAGTGCTCATTACCAGTCGGGAATCGAATGCCGCTCCCCGCGCGGCGCACGCTTCGAGCACGCCGCGAAGTCGCAGTTGCGCATTGCCTTCCACTGCTTCACGCACGGAATCGATATGCTCCGGTTCGGTTCGCGATCCGACCACCGCGAGCCGGGTTGCGCCATGGTCGAACAGGTATTCGGCTGCGAGTCGGGCTTCCTGAATATCGTCGGGGGTAACGTGGTCGGCTTTGCCGTGTGTGGAACGCGCGCCCACGCATACGAGCGGATAGTCCACGTCCAAGTCCGCCGCTTCAAGGTTTTCGACTTCGGAGATCGACAGGATCATGCCGTCCGAGACGGTGGTGTTGAAGTTGCGCAGGAGTGATTGCGCTCCTTGTGCGGATCCTTCGGCGTAGGTGGTGACGTATACGGAGTAGCCGTAGCCGCGGGCCGCGTCGATTACGCGGTTGGCGAGCTCCGACAGGTATGGGGCGGTCAATGTTGGTACGGCGAGTGTGATGAAACCGGTTTTGCCGCGGTTGAGATTGCGCGCGGACACGTTCACGCGGTATCCGAGTCGGTCGATGACTTCCTGGACTTTTTCTCGCGTGGAGTCGGTCATACGGCCGGAATGGTTGATCACGTTGGATGCGGTTTTGAGTGAAACGCCTGCCTCTTCGGCCACGTCTCGTAGGGTGACGCGTTTTTTGTCCGGCTTCAGCTCCGGCTTTGACTCGCCCATGTTCGTCTCCGTGATTGTTGAATATGCCGGTAAAAAGTTTACCAGTTATGGCAAGCCCGCCATTCTTGAGTTTCAGAATGGCGGGCTCAGGTTGTGTGAGATTGTTGTGTTACGCAATCAATTGCGCGAAATTGCGCGGAATTATGCGGAATTATGCGCGCTTTACGACGAGTACGCCGTTGCGATGCACGGTGTAGCTGCCCGTCTGTTCCTCTGCTTCCGCTTGGAACAGGTAGATTGGTTCGCCTTCGATGCCCTGCAATGCGATTTCTTTCTTGCCGCGCGGCAGATAGAAATCGAAGGTTGCGTCGGCGGACTTGCGCACGGTGTGCAGTACGTCGGAATCGGTCGGATTGGCGACATTTGCGGAATCTTCCACGATATTCTCGCGCACGAATTCCGTAAGATCGGCGACGTTGAGATCGCAGCCGACGAAGTATGTTTCGCCGGAACCGTACGGATTGCGGGTGATTGCGGCGGTGCCGCCGAGTTCCCATTCGTCGGCTTCTTCACCTTCGTAGGTGGCTAATACCTGCGCGCGTTCGCCGTCGACGTTCACATCGTTCTGCCACAGGCGGGTGACCGCACCGGAGCTCAAACGAATTTCGGACGGTTCGCCTTCGGCTTCCGCGCCGAGAATGTTGAATTCCTCGCCGCGAATACCCAGCATTTCGCGCAGCAGGCCGTCTCCGGCTCCCGGGTATCCGCCGAGCCAGGTGTGGAAGTTTTCGTCGATCAGTCCGGTTGCGTAACCGATGACCACACGACCGCCGGCAGCTGCGAAATCGGCCAAACGCTGCGTATCTTCGGCGCTGAGCATGATCACGGTCGGCAGTACGACGGTCTTGTATGCGCTCCAATCGTATTTCAACGGCACAATGTCGGCACGGGTGCCGGCGTTGAGGAACGCACGGTACCAGTCGCGCACGTCATGCCAATGGTTGAGCTTCATGCTCGGCAGGGTTTCGGAGCGTGTGGCCCATTCGGATTCCGCGCTGAACAGGATCGCCGTATCGGACTGTTCCAGTTCGGTACCCTGCACGCCAGCGTCGCCGAGGGTTTTCAGCGCTGCGCCCAGTTCGCACACTTGGCGGAACAGTTTGGTGTCTTCGCCCGCGTGGGGCACGAGTGCGGAGTGGAAGGATTCGGCTCCGAATGCGGAGGCACGCCACTGGAAGAAGTTGATGGCGTCGGCACCCATGGCCACATGCGCAATGGAGTCACGCACGGTTTCACCCTTGCGCTTGCGTGCGTTGAGCGGCTTCCACTGCACGGCCGAAGTGGAATGTTCCATCACATACCACGGCTTGCCGAGCGCGAGGGAATCCATCAAAGCGTCGGAGCAGAACAGTTCGTCGATATGCGATTCGCCCTCATGGAAGTAATGGTCGTTCGACACGAAATCGACTTCCCCGGCCCAGTCGGCGTAGTCCATGCAGCACTGGTCGGTAGAGACCATGAAGTTCGTGGTGAACGGCTTGTCGGGGCAGATTTCGGCGATGGCGTCGCGTTCGGCCTTATAGAAGTCGAGCAGCATATCGTTGCCGAAACGCTCGAAATCAAGCTTTTGACCGGGGTTCACCATGGAGTCGGCGCCCATGAAACGCGGGATGAGCACTTCGTGGAAACCGTTCATTTCCTGACCCCAGAAGGTGGTGCCCCACGCCTTGTTGAGGTTTTCGATGGTACCGTATTTGCGTTCGCACCACAGACGGAAGGCATTGAGCGCGTTGTCGGAGTAATCGTAACGGTTGTTCCAGCCGTATTCGTTGCCCATATGCCATGCGGTGACGTACGGGTTGGTGCCGTAGCGTTCGGCCAGTTTGCGGCACAGGGTGAGCGCGTATTCCTTGAACACCGGGCTTGTCGGGCTCCAGGATTGGCGCGATCCCGCGTTGACGGGATGGCCGAATTTGTCTTGCGGCAGCACTTCCGGGTGCTTTTCGTACAGCCACAGCGGCGCGGTGGCGGTTGCGGAGGCCAGATCGACCGCGATGCCGGCTTTGCCGAGCTTGTCGATGATGCGGTCAAGCCAGCCGAAATCCCAACGGTTTTCTTCCGGCTGAATGCGATCCCAGCTGAAAATGGCCACGGCCACGGTATTGACACCGGCCTGTTTCATGAGGCGGACGTCTTCGTCCCACACGTCTTCCGACCACTGGTCGGGATTGTAATCACCGCCGTATGCGATGCCTTTGCCGTTGTCGGTCAGCAGTTCCGGCCATTTGAACGTGCGATGCATGGATTACTCCTTTGTGTGCGTATGGCATCCGCTATAACGCTGAGGATGCCAGCTCGACAGCTTCCCTTCGAAAGCTCTCGTAAAATCTTTTTATAAAATCTAGTATATATATTTACTAAGATATTTGAGATGGTCCCGGGGATGTCCACGATGACACCCCCGAGGTCTTATTTTTTGTTCTTTTCGGACGATTGCCGAAAAATCGGTATGCGCTTTACCGAAATTTCAGCATGCGACCGTTGCGATCATTCCTTGACGGCGCCTGCGGCAAGGCCGGACTGCCAGTACTTCTGCAGGCACAGGAACGCGA